>Ga0302177_10000179_pt1 | contig 53428 bp, 37 predicted proteins | sample I_Palsa_E1_2_FD_198780 | JGI IMG/M metagenome (GOLD analysis project Ga0302177, IMG submission 198780) | Peat permafrost microbial communities from Stordalen Mire near Abisko, Sweden - I_Palsa_E1_2 | ecosystem: Environmental > Terrestrial > Soil > Palsa > Peat permafrost | place: Sweden... | reverse complement strand
AGTCTTTCAATGCTGCCAGCGCGGTCTGTCGAGTCCGCACTGGCTTGCAGCGGATGTTTATCGGGAGCCGGGGCCTCCGAGCGGCCGGTCTCCGCAGGAACTCCGGAGCCGCCCTCGTTCTCCCATCTGGCAATCCCCCTCTGATATTGCCTGAACGCATCTACCGAAAGCGGCTCTTCGTCGGGCATAACTGCGACTCTTCATTAGCGAATTCAAAGGCCATAAGCAGTGGCCGCTTGCGGCGATCCAGTGGATTCGCCCGTGAGCTCAGTGCGCCAGCGCACTGACAACCCCGTCTTTATACGACGACACTTCAGAGCAGATGCAGGGCTCAGCCCCCATTACGGAGAGTGATGATGCTCTATCGGTTGAGAAAATGTGCCGGTTTCCCGATCAAAGCGACTAATGGCGAAATCGGCAGCAGGCCATGAACGCCGCCTCCGCGCCGCGTTCGGGTCTCGGATCGGAGTTCGACGCCTTTCTATTCGCACCGATCGGTGATGATAACAACGGCCTGCCGCTACGGATTGTATCGTTACTCGGACGATTAGATCTCGACCCTTGGGCTGAGGCGTCCATCCTAGCGAGGCTACCCACGGAAGCCGCCGCTCAGAAGTTGACGTCGCTGCTCGCCGCACTACCCGTCGCGTCACTAAAGCAGGCACATCTGGGCACGATGGCGACTCATTTGGTTGCTTTACTGCCGCACCAGACGGCTCTCGCGGGCCGGTCGCTTGGAATGCTGGGCACGGATTCGATCTCACATCCCCGCCCCGTCATGCGCGCAATCGGTTTTGCGATCTGGCTGATCTGGTTGCTAGGTCTCCAAGTCATTATGGCCCGGCGTGATGCGCCTCCGCACGCCGACACGACTCAGCTGTCAGCGCCTTTGGTCGCACCCTCAGATAGGCCTGCAATGGCGCCTACGAAGTGACGTTCGATTCGCGAACACCGAGCTTCGCTGTGAGCGAGGCAGTGGCAACAGAATCTGCCGGTCCTGCCCTTTGCGTTCGATGCGTTCAGACCTCTAGCCAGCCACCGACAAAGCCTGCGTTCCGTAACCCGCTCACGATATAGCGAGACCGCCGCGTCAATCGCCACAGCAGTTCGCTTCGATAGTTCTCGATCATCAGCACAACAGGTCCCTGGTTGATCCCGTAGTGCCACGGGGACTCCCACCCGCAAGCGTTCGCGTACGTACCCGGAAACGTGGGATTGAACGTCCCTTTGAATCCATAGGGATTCTTGGCTTTCAGTTCAAGTCGGTGAATAAAATGCTCGATCGCTGGCAGCACGAGGTTCGGAGCAAACGGTAGCGAAGCCACAACTGCTGAAGGCGAAATAGTGCCGTCGTCCGGCCCGAACGGTACGCCGCGCGCCATATAATCAAAGAAGCGTCGCTCAATGCCGTCTACCTTCATGCAATTCGGGCCCGGGCCGTCGCTCGCACTGATCCCCCAGCAATAAGGTCCGTAGCCTTTGAACTTGAGGGGGTTGTCGATCGCATATCGCTGTTGCACGTGGGTCGCGCGGCGACTGTTTTCGAAATAGTCGATCCCCTTTTCGCGCATGAAGGCATCTTGGATTCCGCGAAAGTCGATCCACATGTGCGACAGTTGATGCGTGAACAGCGAGCCGGCGTACAGATAGTCATATCCATACTCACTCCGCCATTGATACGTTGAAGCCCACGCCGCGAATCCCTCGTGACTCAGTGGGTACGTCGGCGACCCGAGCGCCAGTATGTAAAGCAGCAGTGCCTCATCGTAACCCTCCCATCGATACTGCAGGAAACCGCTCTCGGGCTTCCACCCGTGAGTTAGCGTTGCACGCTCATTCTGAAGCCAGTGCCAATTCGCACGACCGTAGAGCACCTCGGCGATAGTGCGGATCTCCTGCTCGTCGCGGGTATTGCCATCAAAATACGTGGCCGCGGTCAGCATTCCCGCCAGCAGAAATCCGCTGTCTACCGACGACAGCTCGCACCCCCCGGCGCGTCGTCCGGTTTCCATGTCAAGAAAATGGTAATAAAAGCCCTGATATCCGGTGGCGTCGACTTCCGGCCCTTGGGGACCACTCGAGAAGAAGCGCAGCGTCGTAAGAGTCCGCTCAACAGCCATGGCCCGAGTGAGGTATCCGCGCTCTACCCCGACCGGATACGCCGCCAGCGCGAAACCGGTCGCGGCAATGCTGGCAGGCCAGTCTTGTGCAGTCTTATCGCGCACCAGGCCGTTAGCAGGATTTACCTCCAGTTCAAAGTAGCGGAATGATTCGCCCTCCAGGGCCTCCAGCTCCGCGTCGATGTCTGACTTTAACTCTCTCATTGCTCCGGCATTAGTTCGTGAGTTGCTTGCGAATGGCCTGCAATTCCCGGCGACGTTTTGCGGTGCTCTTTGGATAGGCCATCCGCAATTCCTCGAAGGCATCAATGACTATCTGAGACACGATTAGGCGGGCATTGTCCTTGTCATCGGCAGGCACCGCATACCAGGGTGCGTGATGCGTGCTAGTCGCAGCCAAGCAATGGGCGTATGCCTGCATGTAGTGCGGCCAATATTTCCGCTCGTGAACGTCCGCAGAGCTGAACTTCCAGTTCTTATCGGGCTCGTCAATGCGCTCGAGGAATCGCCTTTCCTGCTCCTTCTTAGAAAGATGAAGAAAGAACTTGATGATCTGAGTGCCGTTTCGATGCAGGTGCTTCTCTAGGTCCACGAGGGAGCAATATCGATCACGCCACAGGTGCTTCGCCTTGCGGGTGTGTTTGGGCAGGTTCTCAGTATCTAGGATCTCGGGATGCACTCGGGTGATTAGAACCTCCTCGTAGTAAGAGCGGTTGAAGACACCGATCCGCCCGCGTTCCGGAAGCCGGCACGTCGTGCGCCATAAGAAGTCATGCTTGAGCTCCTCGGCGCTCGGCTGCTTGAAGCTGAAGACTTCGCAGCCCTGCGGGTTCACCCCGGACATGACGTGTCGAATGGCGCCATCTTTGCCGGCCGAATCCATACCCTGGAAAATTAGCAGCATGGCGTAACGGCCGGACGCATAGTGAAGCTGTTGCAGCGAGCTCAAACTCGCCACATGCTTTTGCAGAATTGTCTGATATTGCTCTTTTGACTTGAAATAGGGCGCCACAATGGTCGGCCATTTATCGAGATCGACCTTTTCACCACTTGGCACTCTGAAGTCATTCGAGTGGATTTTCACGTTAGCCCCTTCTTGAGCGCCGCTCGTGCATTGATGGGTTGAACACGTCGGTACAAGGCCCAGGCGTGACGGGCAATCTGCGCGTCTTCCCGGGAAGGCAGAACCCGGACCCGGCACGATGACGTGCTCTCGGTGATGTAATCGCTAACGCAAAAATTACGCGCCTCATCCAGATGCACACCGATTGACGAAAGGCGCTGGCAGATGTGCGCACGCACGGCCGCGTCGTTCTCTCCAATGCCCCCCGTGAAGACCAGCAGATCAATGCCCCCGAGCGCAGCGCTCATGGCCGCGATCTGCTTGGCTGCGGAGTAGCAGAACATGTCGATGGCCAATCGGGCGGCGGCATTTGAGGGCGCTGCTTCGCGCAAAGCTCGCAGGTCAGCAGAAACGCCGGAAATTCCTAGGAGGCCGCTGCGCTGGTCCACCAACCTTTCGAGCATTGTGGCATCTAGCTGCTTTTGCCGTGCCAGGTAGACCAGAATACCGGGATCCAAATCGCCGCTCCGTGTTCCCATGATGATCCCGCCGGTCGGGGTCATCCCCATGCTGGTATCAATTGACTTGCCGTGCAGCACCGCGGTGACGCTTGCCCCATTGCCCAGATGTGCAATGACAAGGCGATCTGGCAACGCGTCCGATAGTTGAGCAACAATCGACTCACACGACAGCCCGTGAAACCCGTAGCGCTGAATCCCCTCCGACCGCAACGCGTACGGAAGCGGGAGCACGCTTGCGATGTCCGGCATGTCGGCGTGAAAACTGGTATCGAAGCATGCGACCTGCGGCAAGGCCGGAAAATGCTCATCGCAATACCGAATGACCGACAGGGCCACCGGCATGTGCAACGGCGCGAAGACGGCCGCCGCGTCGAGCTCTGCAAGGACCGACGCGCTTATCACGCAGTGCTGTCTAAGCTTCGGACCCCCGTGAACGATGCGATGACCGATCGTCTGCGGAGGGGGCATCTGCATCTGCGTCAACAGTTGGGCTATGCGGGCGATCGCAGCCTCTTGACTGGGCAGCGGCGAACTCTCACGAAGCAACGGGCGGCCTGTATTGTCTTCCACGTGAAAGTCACCGACACCCTCACCGATTGATTCCGCCTCCCCGGCGATCAATCGTTCAGTCTCCGAAGAGCGTACGCGATAAAGGCCGAACTTCAGCGATGAGGAACCGCTGTTCAGGGCGAGCACATAGGCCACGGGCTTAGTGTCCACGGAACCGACTACCCGCCGTGAGGCGCCGGAAGCCTATTTAGCTTGCCTTCCGTATGAACTGCTCTCTCTCCTTCAAGCCTCTGGATCCGACATCGGGCTTCGCGGTTGCCGCCCGCCCTCCTTTGTCCGCATCGCCCGGAATCCACTTCCAATCGCGGATAACCGCCATGTCTTGGCCATGCTTGTTGATGTAATGCTTGTGCTCGATGAGCTGATCCTGAAGCATCTGCTTTAGATAGGCACCCCGCGTCCCCAACCCCGGCAGCCGATTGACCACGTCGATCACCAAGTGAAACCGGTCCAGGTCATTCTGCACACGCATATCAAAAGGCGTAGTGATCGTGCCCTCCTCTTTATATCCGCGGACGTGCAAGTTGCGGTTCGTTCGCCGATAGGTCAGCCGGTGAACCAGCCACGGGTAGCCATGGAAGGCGAAGATGATGTGCTTGTCTGTCGTGAATAGAGAATCGTAGTCCTGATCCGTCAATCCGTGCGGATGCTCGGTGCTGGATTGGAGCTTCATGAGATCGACCACGTTGACCACCCGTACTCTCAATTCGGGCAGATGCTCGCGTAGGATCGAAACTGCGGCGAGTACCTCAAGCGTCGGCGTATCTCCGCAACAGCCCATCACGACATCGGGCTCGCCCCCCTGATCGTTGCTCGCCCATTGCCAGATGCCGATGCCTTCCGTGCAATGCACCACTGCCGCATCCATCGTGAGCCATTGCGGAAGAGCGTGCTTGCCGGCTACTACCACATTGACGTAATTGCGAGTACGCAAGCAATGGTCGAAGACCGACAGCAGGCAGTTGGCATCCGGCGGCAGGTACACGCGGACGATATCGGCTTTCTTGTTAATGACATGATCGAGAAACCCGGGGTCCTGGTGCGTGAAGCCGTTATGGTCCTGCTGCCACACATGGGACGCGAGCAAGTAATTCAGTGACGAGATCTCCCGTCGCCAAGGCAGCTCCCTGCATACCTTGAGCCACTTGGCGTGTTGACTGAACATCGAATCGACGATCCGAATGAACGCCTCGTAGCTGTTGAAAAGACCGTGGCGTCCGGTCAGGAGGTACCCTTCCAACCAGCCTTCGCATTGATGTTCGCTCAACATCGAGTCGAGCACCTGTCCTTCGGGTGCCAGGAATTCATCATTCTTGACCTCCCGGGCATCCCACTGGCGGTTAGTGACTTCGAACACCGCGCCCAGAAGGTTCGAGAGGGTCTCGTCGGGTCCGAAGATGCGGAAATTGCGCTCGGCGTGATTCAGCTTGGTCACGTCTCGTAAGAACTTGCCCAGCACTTGCGTATCGCAAGCCTCCACTGCGCCCGGGGAAGGCACCTGCACGGCGTGGTCGCAGAAATCCGGCATTCTCAGATCCCGAAGCAGGAGCCCGCCATTGGCATGCGGATTCGCGCCCATCCGGCGGTTGCCCTTCGGGGCGAGAGCCGCCAACTCGGCGATTAGGCGGCCATTCAGATCGAACAGTTCCTCCGCCTTATAGCTCTTCATCCAGCTTTCAAGCAGTGGAACATGATCCGGGTGCGCCGCATCCACCACCAGTGGCACCTGGTGCGCTCTGAAAGTACCTTCGATCTGCAAGCCATCGACGACTTTCGGGCCCGTCCAGCCCTTCGGCGACTTCAGCACAATCAGCGGCCATCGCGGACGAGATGGAACCTCCTGGTTGCGCGCCTTCGCTTGAATCCGTTGGATGTCCTCGATGGCCGTCTCCATTACTGAGGCCATGAGCTGGTGCATCTTCGAGGGATCATCACCTTCGACGAAGAGCGGTGCCCAGCCGCAGCCACGTAAGAACTGCTCCAGCTCTTCGCGTTCGATGCGCGCGAGCACGGTGGGGTTGCTGATCTTGTAGCCATTGAGGTGCAGAATTGGCAGCACGGCACCATCAGTGACGGGATCAAGGAACTTATTGGACTGCCAAGAGGTCGCCAACGGACCCGTTTCCGCCTCACCGTCACCGATCACGCAGGCGACAATCAGTTCCGGATTGTCGAACGCGGCTCCGAATGCATGACTCAAGGAGTACCCCAACTCACCGCCCTCGTGAATCGACCCAGGAGTTGTCGGCGCGACATGGCTGGATATGCCGCCGGGGAAAGAGAATTGCTTGAAGAGCTCCTTGAGTCCCGCTTCATCCTGCGTGACGTTCGGATAGATTTCACTCCAGGTGCCTTCAAGATAGACGTTACCCACGACTGCCGGACCGCCATGCCCGGGCCCGGCGACGTAGAACATGTTCAAGTCATACTTATTGATGACTCGGTTTAAGTGCACATAGATGAAATTCTGGCCGGGTGTTGTACCCCAGTGGCTCACGACCAGCGGTTTTACGTCAGACAGTTGCAGCGGCCGCTTCAGCAGCGGATTGTCGTAAAGATAGATTTGCCCGACAGACACATAGTTAGCGGCTCGCCAATAGGCATCGATCTTGCCAAGCAGTTCGGGTGTGAGGGTGTCAGTCCGCATAGTCAGATCTTTCAGATTTTGAACGCCGCGGGGTTCAGTAGGTGACATCACTGATGGGGCGCACTGCTGAAGCGCGCATCCGACCCAATTCGATCATCTCGAGCTGTGCTATCCCGAAGCCCGCTACTGACCCCGCGGTTAGGGCGCGCAAACCTCCCTGATGCGCGATAATTACCCGAAAGATATCGGTAGTTCTGTCCGGTGGCGCACATTCAGAAGTGTGGGGCCCATGCGCAGGCGAGCTCCACGGAGCGGCAGAGCCATTAGGCCCCTGAAACAAATAGAACTGCCGCCTACTCAGCGACGCGATCCCGCCGCCCCGCTCTCGCCTTCGACCGCCCAATAACCGGGGCGCCCATAATGTTGGTGTATTCCCATCTCCTGCACACGATCAAGCGGCGCCGAGACGTCATATCGTGGAGCGTCCTTGACGGCCTGACGTTTCAGATCCACGGAGACCGTGCTGTCGAACCAGCTCACATCATCGATCCACCTCGGCGCAATGAGCACCTGATGGCCGAGCCACCAGCTGCTCGTTTCCACGATGAGATAGCGGATCGCCCAGGTTTCGTCATCGACAAGCAGGGCGTTGACGTGCCCGATGTCGCCATCCGTCGCCCGAATGTGATACTTGATCACCGCATTGCAGCTGCGCAAGTGGGAGTCGTGGTGATCACGTCGCGCCGTCTCCTCCCGATCCGCCTCAGCTTGACGGAACTGATCAACAGACCCATCAACCCCTGAATTTATCGGTAGCAAGTTCGGACTCACGCCCACGCCCCAAAGCCCGGTACTCCCCCAGTAAGAGGGGTACTGGTAGTACTTGAGGTACTGCATCTCGTATTGGCGCGAGATCGGTTTATCAGTGTCGATGTCGGGGCTATTTTTCACTTGCTCCTTGGTGAGCGCTGCGGGCAATGACTTTCCACCCCACCGCCGGTTGCCGATCGAGTACGGGGAGACCAAGACCTTGCGATTCGAGAGCCACGTGCCCGTCGATACCACCAGATAGCGAATGACCCACGCCTCATCATCGAAGTAGAGATCCTTAACTTCACCGATTACTCCGTCAGTAGCCGCGATGGAGCATCCCTCGAGATCCTGTGAGTTACGTAGCATCCGCTGTCTCCTTCGCTCTCATCGCATACCATGTGCTCGGCAATTCGCCCATTAAGCTGCGACCGCCGGAAGCGGAACGCTCGGAGGCTCGGCAACGCCGTTGCCAGCTTGGACGCCTCTACGCTCGAGCAGGTCATTACCGGCAAGCGCAAGCGCCAACGTCGCCCCGGAGGGGTTCAGGCTGTCGACCATGGAACTTGGCATGAGGATGGTCGCGCCGCGCTCCTTCGTGGTTTCGTAAATGATGTTCATCGCCCGAAGCTGTAGCGCCCACGGATGCCCGGCATAAACGGCGGCGGCCTCCACGAACTTTCCCGCGATCGCCGCCTCGGCGGACCCGAGAATTACGCGCGCCTGCTTTTCGCGCTCGGCCTGCGCTTGACGGGACATCGCATCCTGCAACGCCACCGGAATCGCCACGTCACGGATCTCAACTGAGCTCACCGATACTCCCCAGGGGGCAGTCTTCTCACCGATTTCGATCTTCAGCTGCTCGTCCGCATCCTTGCGGTCGGAGAGCAGCGCCGCCAACATTGATGAGCCAATCATCTCGCGCAGGGACGTCTGTGACACCCGATCAATCGCTTCGCGGTAATTCGTAATGGCCAGGGCAGCCTTCTCGGCGTCGTGGACGTGCCAAAAGATAATCGCGTCGACATTGACCGGAACCGTATCCTTGGTGAGGGCCTGCTCGGCGTTGAAAGCCGTAGTTTGGATGCGCGTGTCGATGACAGCGATCACGCTGTCGAGGACTGGAATAATCGCGAACATGCCGGCCCCTTTGACGCCTTGCAGTTTGCCCATCCTGAGAACCACGAACTTCTGCCAGACATTCGCCATCTTCAACGACGTAGCAACGATCAGCGCAATCGCAATAAATGCGATTCCGACATAGAGATTCTCTCGGTAGCCTAGAGTGACTCCGGCGACCATCAAAGCAAAGACCAGGAATGCTGTAATCGAATTCATGTGTATTTCTCCGCGCAACAATCTATACGTGGCCCGGACTGAGCCCGTCTTGGCCGGCGGTCCGTCCCTACCCGATTTCTCAGTCCGTGCTACTCGTCCCTCACCGTCCGCCGGGCCACCCTGCCCCACGACTCCAGAACGTAAAAAGGGGAACATGCGCGCGATTGCACACTCCGTCGGTTCGCTGCCGCACACTTAGGCAATCGGCAGGCGCTTCAGCGTATCCCCAGCGAGGCGCACGGCGGCCTTGGCGCCTGTCTCGTCCCACATGCGTAGCGGTTTTGTAGCCGACTGCGCAATTTGCTGCCTTACGCGGGTGCACGCTCACCGAAGTGATGCACATGCGTAAGGATTGCTTCCATTTGCTGAGTACGCAAACGCACGGAACTCGTGCGTACGCTGCAGTAACGTCAACTCATCCGAGCGTCCCGAGCTCCTGAGGTTAAGAAACGTTTATGAGTACGCTTACATTGCGCCGTCTCACACGCGCGGAAGGTGGGGCGGGATTTGCTCCCACCGTCCAAGCTGCGCACAAGCCGTATATTGACGGCTGCCACACTCCAGGAGGCCCGAGAGCGTCTCCACGCGCCTCGGCGGTCGGTCACGACGGCAAGCTTCCACTCACTACGACGCTCGTGACCTCTACCGGAAAGCCGGTGCCGTGCACATTGTGGCCAAAGTCATCCCACACGCTGCTCGATCCCAAAAGCTCGGCGCCCCGAGAGCATCGATCCCCATCGATCAATGACAGCCGGTCCCCGAGAGGCTTCCCTGAAAGCGCTTAAGTCCACTGTCCATTTCTATGCCGGGATGTGCAGGCGCTTGTGGGACCGAGTCCCCGGAATTGGTTCGTAAGTAAGGCCGCCAAGATCTTAGTACTTGGCTTCGAGGGGCCAACAGTCATCCATGAGTCAATTAGCAGCCCGGGAAATGCCGCATGGAACCGCGGCGCTTCGAAGCGTCCGGCGCGCCGGGGCACCATAAGCACCAGGACAAGGACCATGAATACAACTATCGCGACGACCTACGTACTCTTCGGCACACTGGTTGGACCCGCCAGGGTTGTGCTCGCCAATAGTCGGGAGGTGGCGGAAAGAGCCGGATCTATCGCGCATGAAGTCGAGCACGTCGGAAGGGTCCACAGCGACAGTACAAAAAAACGAACAACCGAGATCTTGTGAGGCGGATGTAGCGGACTTGACGATCCTCACCGCGCACGCTTGGTGCGCTTAGACCACCCGCTCGCCCGGACGATCCGGCGGCTGGGCACGGTCAATGTCTCAGCGTCTCCGGGTAGCATCACTGTCGCCACCGGATCATCGGAGAGGAGCATGCGTCAGCGAACGTCACACCCGCAGACAACGGCAATCATCCAGCCAGTTTCGGAGCGCGCCTAGACGACGAGTCAATGCGCCCGACGCAGCGGCATCAGGCGATCAGTTTCCTTCTTGACCACCGCATAACACTCGCAGGAAAGCTGTTCCAAGCGCGGTCGGTCCAGCACCTTGATATGCCCGCGCTGGTACGAAATAACGCCGAGCTTCTGTAGCTTACCGGCGGCGTCCGTTACTCCTTCTCGGCGCACGCCGAGCATGCCCGCAATCAGCTCCTGAGTCATGATCAATTCGGCTGAAGGCAGTCGGTCGAGAGACAGTAGCAACCAGCGGCACAATTGCTGGTCGACCGTATGATGTCGATTGCACACCGCGGTCTGAGTCATTTGAGTGATTAGTGCCTGCGTATACCGCAGCAGAATGTGCAGCGTCTCACCGTGACGCTCAAACTCTTCCTTCAGTCGCGCGCCCGTCAATTGATACGCGGAGCCGGCGCTTTGCACGATGGCACGGTTCGTCGTGGTTTCACCGCCCATGAACAGCGCGACGCCAATCGCGCCGTCGTTCCCTACGACTGCGATTTCCGCCGATTGGCCGTTCTCCAGCACGTAAAGAAGCGAAACGATGGAGTCGGTCGGGAAATAGATGTGCCGCAGCGTATCTCCCGACTCGTACAGAACCTTACCGAGCGGCAGCGCGACCAGCTGCAGATGGGGGAACAATCGCTCGCGTTCCGGCTGCGGCAACGCCTCCAGAATGTGATTTTCCTGTGGCCTAGATGTCCCCGCCATCAAACTGGTTCTCTTGGGCGACGCCCGCGTCAGCGTAGTCTAAACGCTTTGCGCTCCCAGTTGTTCCCTTGCGAACACTAGGAGTTTGCAACGCTTCCTGAAGCATTAAGACTTTCAATCTACGGGAAATTCTGGGAGCACGCCGCCACGGAAGCGGGAGGTGCTGCGGCCGTCCATGCCGAGGAGTCGCGCCGGCGAGACACCAAGGGCCTCCGCAAGTGCCTAGCTTAGCTTCGAGATCACGTCATTGGCTCCCCCGCCTCAGGATCACCATGACGGGATACAGTCGACTGCATGGCGCCGCCACCGCTGCGTTGCAGTTTGCCAACCAATTGAAGCTACGTCCCAGACGGAGCGAGGCGACTGTTGCGACGTCGAATACTTGCGGGCGCTCGGGGTCGCGGCTGTTCAGCGTGGCACCAAAGAGGTGTGCCGCTCCGGCCGACACCAGCAAAGTGCCACGGATCATGAAGTGTGACGGACCGCGCCAGGCATCAGCCAGCAATTGGACCATCGTCTGGGCGCAAGCACCGAGCAATCGCAAAAAACCGTATGCCCCTGAACTAGAGTGTCAGTGGTATTTGCCATAAGCGCGCTGACGAACGGACCGGTTGGCATGCACGGCGCACACTGCGATAACACTAATGGAGAGATCTGAATGAAGTCTGACAAACAAGTGCAACGAGACGTGGTTGCAGAGCTAGGGTGGGAACCTTCAGTGAACGCCACGCAGATCGGCGTTGAGGTTTCCGATGGCGTCGTGACTCTCGCCGGCCATGTGGGGAGTTATGCGGAAAAGCTCAATGCGGAGCGCGCGGCCCAGCGCGTTGCGGGCGTTAAGGCGCTAGCGGTCGAGATGGACGTTACGCTCCCCGGATCTAGCAGGCGACTTGACGCGGATATTGCTCGCTCAGCCGAGAACGTGTTGCAGTGGACGACATCTGTGCCGCCGGAATGCATCAAGATCAAGGTCGAGAATGGGTGGATCACCCTGTCCGGGCCGGTGGAATGGGACTTTCAGAGGAGGGCGGCGGCCGAAGCGGTCCGGCATCTCATGGGGGTCACCGGAGTCAGTGACCAGATCACAATCAAGCCCAGAGTGTCCTCGACCATCGTGAAATCGGACATTGAGGCGGCACTGAAGCGCCGCGCGCAGAGTCATGCAGATGGGATTTCTGTCGAAGTCCGTGGTAACGACGTAACGTTGACAGGGATTGTCAATAGTTGGTCGGAACGTCAGCTGGCGGTGAATTCCGCTTGGGGCGCACCCGGAGTGCACAACGTGATGGACAACATGACCGTTACCTTTTGATGCCAGTTAGGGGGTGCGAAAGGCTCGAACCCCGTCTGACTCATAAATTTCGACGAAGCCATCAGCGCTTCTGAGCGAAGTTCTCCGGACGCAACGGATCCCGCCTACCACGAGCCGAGAAACGGGGCATAACGGCAGTCCTGAGGAGCAGTCCGGTCTGATACGGACAGACGTCACGATGACCCGCAACCCTAGGGAGGTGGAGCTCAAGCTAAGACTGCCGCCCGGCAATCGCGCGATCCTTGAGGCAAGCAGCGTGTTTGCCGCTGTCAGCGCGAAGCAGCTTCATCAGGTCACGACGTATTTCGACACGCCCGATGACCTACTGAACGAGGCAGGGCTGACGCTGCGTGTCCGACGAACCGGCGTTACGCGTATTCAGACCGTCAAGTCGCGCACGGCCGGCCGCGGGATCGCGAGCAACCGTCACGAGTGGGAATGGCGGATCCGCCGGGACTCGCCCGATGTCGATCGGTTTGCGAAGACCCCGAAGCTGGCCAGGATTGGTCCGCAAATCCGGGGCCGGCTGGAGCCGTTGTTCGTGACCGACATTCGACGGACCGTTCGCCTGATCCACCTCAATGATCGCACAGTGATTGAAGCGGCGATCGACGAAGAGAGCATCGAGGCTGACACGCGGTGCGAGGCAGTCAGTGAACTCGAGTTGGAACTGAAAACGGGCGATATTGCAGCGATGTATCGTCTTGCCGCCGAACTTCAGGGCGTGGCGCCGTTATGGATTTCGCCGGAGAGCAAATTTGCGCGCGGTATGCAGCTGCGCACCGGCCGACCGGAGAGCGCCCGGCAGCCGCACGCCACCCCGTTGCAGCGGCACGTCCGCGCGGCGAACGCATTTGAGCACATCCTTGGAGAAACGCTCGGTCACCTGATCGCTAATATTGATCCAACACTGCACCGCGCAACCGAGGGGGTCCATCAAATGCGCGCCGCACTGCGCGCGACGCGCGCGACGTTGCAACTGTTCGAAAGCCACCTGGACGGCCCCACCGTGCAAAGGTTCGGTGCGCAACTGCGGCATTTCGGGCAAATTTTTGGGACGCGCGCGACTGGGGCGTTTTCTGGCTGCAGATGCTGCCGAAGCCAACAGCTGAACTACCGGCCAACGCATTGCGAAGTCTGAAATCAGTGGCAGAGGTGCGCCGCCAGGGCGCCATCGCGCACCATAAACGCGGCCGCCGCCAACGATCCGATGCCGCCGCCCACCAGGTAGGCTCTTGGTTTTGAATTCATGGGAGCCGCGCTATGTGACAGCCCTAGGCTCGGGAGACTGACTCTGCACGCGCTTGAACGCGCTTTGGACAATTTGATAGCACACGCAAGAGGCTGCCTTGAGACCCTTCAGATCCAGAATCTGGATTTTGCCGCGTTGATATCTGATTAGCTTTCGACGCTTGAATGCGCTGGCCGCCTCCGTAACGCCCTCACGCCGCATACCGAGCATATGTGCCAAAAATTCGTGCGTGAGAGGGAATTCATCCGACATGACCCGGTCGCGAGTCATCAGGAGCCAACGCGCCAACCGCGGTTCTGCTTCATGAAAGCGATTACAGGCGGCGGTCTGCGAGATCTGGGCCATCAGTGCGTACATGTAGCGGTAGAGCGCCTCCTGCAGCGCGCTGTTGTGGTCGAATTCAACGCGGAAGCGTCCGGCTTCCATGCGCAGTGCCTGACCGCCGCCCTGCACAAGCGCCCGGACACCCGAGACACCCATCCCCAGGATGAACGGCATTCCGGCCATCCCCTCATGGCCCACCATGCCAACCTCCAGAGATCGGCGTTTGTCGACCGCAGTGAGCAAGGAAACTAGGCAATCGATGGGAAAATACACATGACGGATGGCTTTTCCGGGTTCATACAGAACTTCCCCGAACTTCAAACTCACGGGTTTCAGCGCCACGTGCAGCCGCGCGAACTCCTTCTGCGACAAGCTCGCCAGTACCGTATTCCCCATGCGCAGATGGTCTGCCGTCGCTTCGTCGTTCATCGTGACTTCTCCTAGATATGCGCGAGCAACGGGCACAACACCTCAAAGGCCGCCCACCTGTGCGGGTTTCCTCGGTGGCGCAATTCGGCCCTCAAGGTGAGACCGCACGCGGCCAAGGATTTCGCTCGCGCACTGCGTTTTCCGCTGACCCGCCTTTAGTCTCACCAACCCATTGCCTAGAAGCGCAGCGCTAGGTCACCCGCAAAGGGATTCTGGCTGGTGAGCACACCCGGGCCGCCCTGCTTTGAAGTCATGCCGCTCGGCAAGATCACGAACTGCCGCCAGACGCGCTGACGGCCAGGAGACAGCGCCGAAAATGCGGCAATGGATTCATGGACATCGCTTTGTGGGTCCAATTCTCATAGGAGAGTGGCTGCTTTCCGGGCGGGTGTCCGTACGCTTCCGCACAGTGTCTATTGCACGCCCCATTCATGATGTTGAGGACCCGCAACATTTAGCATCGGAGGCGGTCGCTCACGACTTTGGGGTCGAACACTGCGCCCGTCGCTCCTGGCGGAGGGAGGTAGAACCTCTGCAGCAGCAGAGAGACCTTCCACGCTTGGTGCGCGGTGGCGAGTGTTGGTAAACCGTCGGAGGCACCGGAGGCGTGGGCCAGACACGATCAACTCATGAAGGCATTGTCTTGAGCTTCAGCTGCAAAAGAGTTTGCAAACACGCTGTGTTCGCAAGGAAACAATTTTGTTCGGTGTCGAACATAATTGCTTGTTTTTATTACATTAAATTATACTGATAACACCGTTGAAAGCTTTCGATCTCGACCACGACAACGATCGAGCATCGAACTTCCAAGAAATGGCTCCCCGAAGGAGTTGCACACACGGCACGCTGGGGGAGCTTAATGGTTGGAGCAAGAGAAGTTCCGGTTCCGAATCGTCTGCTTGCCGCACTGCCTCGCAAGGACTACCGGAAACTGCTACCGATACTCGAACCGCTCAAGTTGTCCTTCGGGCAGATTCTCTACGAATCTCATTCTCCGATTCGAGCGGTGTACTTTCCCAACGACTGCTTCATATCAATGCTGACCACCGTTAACGGTGACCGGGCTGCGGAGGTCGGACTTATCGGTTCTGAAGGCATGATCGGCGTTCCGACGGCGCTGGGTGTCGGTACGTCGCCCTTTCGCGCCGTGGTACAAGGCGAAGGTTCGGCCATGCGAATGACGACAGCGGACTTTCGCCGCTATTTCCGTAGTAGCGCCGCGTTGCAGACAGAGATATTTCTCTTTACCCACCTACTCATGATTCAGATCGCGCAGACCGCGGCGTGCAACCGCTTCCATGTGGTCACACAACGCATGGCCCGTTGGATGTTGATGACCCGGGATCGCGTCAACTCAAACGAGTTTCGCATCACCCAGGATTTTCTTGCGCTCATGTTAGGCGTGCGGCGGGTCGGCGTCAGCGCGGCAATGTGCGCTCTGCGGGAACGCAATGTCATCACCTATCGGCGCGGTATCGTCACGATTCTTGACCAAGGTGGCCTAGTGGCGGCAGCCTGCGACTGCTACAGAACGGTCAAAGACGCGTATTCGCGAGCACAAGCTCAGAAGGGAAACTACCGGACAGCCCCGCACCGGTAACACGGGGCTCAGATCAACCCGGATCCTCCCTTCCATCCCGGCGTTGCGCGGTGCATCGCACGCGGCCGTGCGGGGCTCATGCATTCAGTGAGCCTGGTAAACGGCGACCTAACAAACTGCTCAAGTGACGCGGCTGTCACGTTGCTTACAGAGCGCTATCGGGGAACCCTCTTGCGCTTGGGTATTACAGCGAGGTTAGCCGAACCTGCACACAGGGCGCGAAAGCCTGCGGCCACATACGGTACCAGTCGCAGTTGTACGCTATCGAGGTCTGAGGAGCGACACAGACCCCCAGAGAGCTTATCGATGCGGCCGGTCTCTGCGAATGTCAGTGTCAGCGCGCCCGTGAGAAATTGATAACCCCAGTAGATTTCACTGGCGGGGCAATCGGGAAGCGCCTCGCGCAGCACGGCAATGAACCTGTCGACGAGGGGATCGAAGTGCCTCGTCATCATGACGGGACCAAATTCTGGTGAGTTGTTCACATAAGCGACAAGTGCGAAATAGCTCTTCCATCCCGGGCCGCCGCGCGCGGAACGCTCGAGCAGCGGATAGCTGAAGGCATTCACGATCGCCTCGATCTCGGGGGTGCCGGGTAGTGCGGCACGCCGCACGCCCTCAAGGAGCTCGAGACGCTCGCGGTTCAAAACCTCGGCACGCCGCTCGAATACAGCCGTAAAAAGAGCTCGTTTGTTTCCAAAGTGATAACTCACCAAGGCCACATCGACCCCGGCGGCCTCGGTGATATCGCGCAGGGACACACCATGGAAGCCGCGCTGTGCAAACAGCTGTTCTGCGGCGTCCAGCAGGCGCTCTTTGCCCCGGCGGTCGGCGGCCTTTTTCTTCATTCCTAATGCAGTGCAAAATCACCTGAGTCGCCCCAGTGTCCGGGGATTTCTCCGAGACGGCAAATGCGGGCCGTCTTGACCCCCTTGACTCTTCCTCAACATTCGCTGAGTATTTCCTCAACAAGTGTTGAAATCGGCTCGGGGGGGACGATATGCACCGCTATGCGCATTTTGTAAATTGGGTCGCGGTTCTCGGCTGTACGGTCCTGATGCTCCTCTTTGTGGCGCCCTCATACGGCCAGAGCGCACTCAACGATCAGACCAGTAGCGGACTCCAGGAGGTCGTGGTCACCGCTCGGCGGCGTGCCGAGAACCTACAGGATGTGCCACTGACCGTGTCTGCGGTCACCGCTGAGACCATCCAGAACCAGAACATCACCAACATCGAGGATCTCAACAGCTTCGTGCCGAACCTGAAGATCTCCCAGGACCGCGCGACTAGCAGCACCATCAACATCTATATCCGGGGTGTCGGCCAGAGCGACCCGTTGTGGGGCTTTGATCCCGGCGTCGGGGTGTACATCGACGATGTGTACCTGGCAAGGCCGCAGGCGGCCCTACTCGACGTACTCGACGTCGATCGCCTCGAGGTACTGAGCGGTCCGCAGGGGACCCTCTACGGCAAGAACACCATCGCAGGCGCGCTCAAGTACGTGACGCGCGACATCACAGGCCCCGCTACCCTCACCGCCTCGGCCACCGCCGGCAACTTCAACGAGCGCGACTACAAGTTGTCGGGCTCGCTGCCGGTGATCCCCGATCATGTCTACTTCGGCGTTTCGGCGGGTTACTTGAGACACGGCGGCTACGGTGAAGTGCTGCAGCAGCCGGATCAGCCACCGAGCCCTCTGGTCGGCGGTCAGGTGTCCAACAAGGACATCCTGGTCGGGCGTGCCAACCTTACCATCACCTGGGGCGAGAGCTCGAAGCTGAAGCTGGTGGCGGATGATATCCTCGATAACTCCAACGCTTCCGGCGGCCAGCGGCTCAATAACTATCTGGTCCCACAGCTCAGCGATCCCTTCGACGTCTACAACGACATGCCGGTCAACCGCGACTTCTTCCACCGGGACGGCTACTCGGCAACCTACACCCAGACGTTGACGCCGGTGCTCGACCTGAAGATCGTAGGCGCCTACTACGAGGGCCACGGCCAGCAATTCATCAACTTCGCCGAGGTCGATCAGAACCTGTTCGAGGTGCCCGGCGCCTATCGCGACCACCAGGCCTCCGGAGAAGCGCAGCTCACCTTCCACAACGACCTGGTGAAGGCGGTCGGCGGGCTGTTCTACATGGACAGCACCGCGTGCGGCGACTACAACGCCTCCATCGGCAGCCTGACGCTGCTCGGCATCCCGGCATTTGACCTCTACATCACCGAACTCGTGAACGGCTGCGTGCGGACTAAGAGCTCGGCGGTCTACGGCGACACGGCCTGGAAGCTGACCGACCAGCTGAACTTCGATTTGGGCGTGCGCTGGAACGAGGACAAGAAGACCGCGACCGTCTACCAGGCCGACTATGCGAGCTTCGCTCCGACGCAGCTGCTGCCCGGGGACACGTTCTTCGACCCGAACCAGGTGCCGGCCGGTTTCTTTCCCGACCCGGGGGTGGTCACCGACTACACCAACACGCGCGCCTTCGTGAATGTCACGCCGCGGATCGGCTTTGACTATCACTTCACGCCGCACGTCATGAGCTACTTCACGTACAGCCGCGGCTTCAAGAGCGGCGGCTTCGACATGCGCGGCAATGCGACCCTCTACCCCGGCACCGAGAACGGGTACAACTCCGAAACGGCCGACAATTACGAGCTAGGACTCAAGTCGACCTGGTTCGAAGACACGCTGCTTCTGAACTTCACCGTGTTCTACGACCCATACAAGAACGCGCAGATCGGCGTGCAAGAGTTCGTCGACCCCGCCGCCCCGACCAACCTCACGGCGGTGCTCAATGCCGGCAAACAGATCAACCGCGGCGCGGAGCTGCAGTCGGCCTGGCGCCCGACGCAGCATCTCACGCTCGCCCTGAACACCGGTTACCTCGACTCGTACTACGAGGACTATCTGGTCCCCTGCAACGTGTTCACCGCCGCGCCCGGCTGCACGCCCGGGGTGGGGAGCGTGAACCTCGCCAACGAGAATCGTCCCCTGAATGCCCCGTCCTGGACCGTGTCCGGCAATGCCGTCTACACCTGGGACTTCCAGCCCGGCACGGTTCTGGCGCGCGTCGGCTACGACTGGAGGAGCTTCACCAAGGTCGCCAATACTACCCCGAGCGTCACCGACCAGCCCGCGTACGGACTGCTGAACGCGGGGCTGGCTTTCACCACACACGACAATGCTTGGCGCTTCTCCTTTGACGCGAAGAACCTGACCAACAAGTATTACCGCGTGGCCGGCTACGACTTCGGTGACGCCCCGATCGCGCCCGCCAATTCCTACATCGGCGGCATCAGCCAGATCGGCTTCTATGGGCCGCCGCGCACCTGGACGGTGACCGCGCAGTACCATTTCTAAGAGGGGTGGAGCCTGCGCGTGAGCTGGTTCCAAGCGCCACAGCCGCTGCTGCCGGAGCTGATCGTGCGTCACGGTCGCTGGCGTGGCGAGCGCGTTGCGGTCACCGACGGGGAGCGTTGCCTGAGCTGGGGGCAGTTCGAACAAGCCACGGCTCGCATCGCCAATGGGCTTGCTGCGGCGGGACTCAGGCGCGGCGCTCGTATCGCCCTTCTAATGGACAACAGCCTCGAGTTCGCGCTTCTGCTGTTTGGCATCATGCGCGCGGGCTGCGTTGCGGTACCCTTGAATGTATCGATTACAGACGAAGCTGTCGCCCGTATGATCGAGGACGCCGGGGCGCGCGCGATTTGCGCCTCAGGCGCGCATTGCGCCCGAATCGATGCGCTGGCGGCAGGTTCTCCCGTGGTCGCGGCCACGGTGCGCATTGGGCAGCACACGCCGGGGCCGCCGTGGCTGGAGTTTGCGCCCTGGTGTGCCGCGCAGTCCGCGCAAGCGCCAGTGCTACAGATCGCTCCCGAGGATCTGTGCAACATCATCTACAGCTCCGGAACAACGGGCACGCCGAAAGGCATCATGCACAGCCACCACTGCCGGCTCGCCTGGGCGACCGAGCTGGCTCTGGTGCTGCGCTACCGCAGCGACTGCGTCACGCTATGCTCGCTTGGGCTGTTCTCCAATATTAGCTGGGTAGCGATGCTCGCCACCGTATTGGTCGGCGGCACCATCGTCGTCATGCCCTCCTTCGAGGCCCGCGCCGCCGCCACCCTAATGGAACGTGCGCGCGTTACGCACGGCACCTTCGTGCCACTGCAGTTGGAGCGGCTGCTCGCGCTTGAGGATCTGGATCATTTCCGGCTCGACAGCCTCGATACCCTCATGGTCTGTGGTTCGCCGCTGCGGCTTGAGGTCAAGCGTGAATTCCCGCGTCGCACCGGCTGCTGGCTCATCGAGCTGTATGGGTTGACCGAGGGCGTATGCACGATCTTGGCGCCGGAGGATTTTGCGACCAGAACGGCCTCGGTGGGTAAGCCTTTCCTCGGCACCGATCTTAAGATTCTCGATGAGCACGACCGCGAGGTGCCGGCAGGCGTGACTGGGGAGATCGTGGGCCGGGGGCCGCTACTCATGCAGGGGTATTACAATCGCGAAGAGGCCAGTCGCGAAGCCACGTGGACCGATGCGTACGGTGCGCGCTGGCTGCGCACCGGCGACGTGGGACAGCTCGATGAGGAAGGCTTTCTCTATATCGTCGATCGCAAGAAAGACATGATCCTTTCGGGCGGCCAGAACATATACCCAGCAGATATTGAGCAGGTCATGCGGGAGCATCCGGACGTGGAAGACGTCGCGGTGATCGCGGCCCCCAGCCGCAGGTGGGGCGAAACGCCGGTTGCGGTCGTGGTACTGAAAGCCGATTGTGAAGCCGACAAACACGCCCTTCTACAGTGGACCAACACACGCGTGGGCAAGCAGCAACGAGTCACCGACATCCTGTGGCGCACCTCCCTGCCGCGCAACGCCAACGGAAAGGTCCTGAAGCGTGACCTGCGATCGGCACTCGTCGGTTCCGACTACTGACGGCTGGCGGGAAAAAGGAGACAAGGCAGTGGCCGAATACTGGTTCGACAGCCATGACGGGCTGAAGCTCTACAGCCGTGTCTACGCAGGGCCCGCAGCGGACTCCCCGGTAGTGCTATGCCTTCACGGACTGACCCGCAACAGCCGCGACTTCGAGCAACTGGCGCGGCATCTGGCAGCCGCTCACCGCGTAATCGTGCCCGACGTACGGGGCCGCGGCCTCTCCGCACGGGATCCCCATTTCAACAACTACCAGATTCCGATTTACCTGAAGGACGTGCTTACCTTGCTCGCAGGTCTCGGCGCCGCCCGGGTGATGATCATTGGCACCTCCATGGGTGGCCTCATGGCAATGCTGCTGGCGGCCACGCAGCCTGGGCTCGTGTCGGGAATCGCGCTCAACGACGTCGGTCCGGAAGTCGCTCCCGCGGGGCTCGAGCGCATCCGCGGCTACGTGGGCAGAGGAACTCCGGTGCGCAGCTGGCCCGAGGCGGTCGCGCGGGCGCGGACCATTTATGGTTCCGCCTGGCCTGGGTTGAGCGATGCACGCTGGGAGGAAATTACGCGCTTGAGTTACCGCGCCAACTCCGAGGGCGTACCGGAGGCGGACGCAGATCCCCTCATAAGTGAACCGCTGCGCAACACGAGCGCGGCCGCCCCGGATCTGTGGCCGTTGTGGAAGGCGCTAGCAGGCGTGCCGATGCTCGCCATCCGTGGAGCGCACTCGGACATCCTGAACGTGGCGACGCTTGAGCGCATGAAGCGCGAGAAGCCAGATCTTGAAGTACTGACCGTGGCCGATCGTGGTCACGCGCCGCTGCTCGATGAGCCCGAGTGCATGGCTGCTATTGACCGTTTCTTGTCTCGGCTCGAATCTTGTCTATAGGGAAGCTTGAGCGGACACGTGAGCAGCAAGCACAGTATCGCAAGTGGGCGCGAGATCCCTCGACAACGACCGTATTCGCAGGCCTACCGCGCCTTTGTACTGGCGATGCTTGTGCTCGTGTACACCTTCAATTTCATCGATCGGCAGATCGTCGCTATTCTGGCCGTGCCGATTAAAGCCGACCTCAAACTGACCGACTCGCAGCTTGGCCTGATGGGCGGCTTGGCGTTCGCACTGCTCTATACGGCCCTCGGGATTCCCATTGCCCGTCTCGCCGATCGCGCGAGCCGTACCTGGATCATGACTTGCGCGCTAGGCCTGTGGAGCGCGATGAGCGCAGCGTGCGGGCTCGCACAAAGCTTCGGGCAACTCTTTCTCGCTCGTCTGGGCGTCGGGATTGGTGAGGCGGGCGGCGTTGCGCCCGCCTATTCGCTGATCTGCGATTTCTTTCCGCAGAATCAACGCGCCCGTGCGCTCGGCGTATACTCATTCGGCATTCCGATTGGAAGCGCGGTGGGCGTTATTGTTGGAGGAATCCTCGCCAGCCAAGTCAGTTGGCGCGTGGCCTTCTTCGTGGTGGGACTCGCCGGACTTCTCATTGCACCTCTATTCAGGCTGTCCGTCCGCGAGCCACCTCGCGGCGCATTCGACAGTTCGACCGCGCGCCCCGCGCCATCGTCGCTCCTGGACGTGATGCGCGTGCTGCGCCGCAAGCCCAGCTTTTGGGCACTATCACTCGGTGCCGCGGCGTCATCCATGATGGGTTACGGCATGTTTTTCTGGATGCCCTCCTTTCTGGTGCGGAGCTTCGATCTGGGATTGCTTCAAGCGTCGCTCGCATTCGGTGCGATCGTGCTGGTTGGAGGTCTCATCGGGATTTGGCTCGGCGGTGCCGTGGCCGATCGATTAGGGCAGCGCCACAAATCCGTGTATGCGCTAGCGCCAGCGATCGCTTTCCTGACTACAGCACCTTTCTACGTGACCGGGGTCTTGTCCACAACGTTATGGATGACTACCGCATTGATGCTGGTGCCGACTGCACTGGGGCTCGCTTGGCTCGGGCCGGTGCTGACTGCGATCCAGCACATCGTGCCACCCAACATGCGTGTGACGAGCTCAGCGATCTTTCTATTCATAAACAATCTTCTTGGGATTGGCCTTGGCACTCCATTGATCGGAGCGCTGTCGGACGCCATGCATGTGCGCTTCGGGGCCGAGTCGCTGCGTTACGCCATAGTAGCCGGATCCGGCTTCTATCTCGTTGCGGCGGCATTCCTGCTGTTCGCCTCGCGGCGCCTGGAAGCGGATTGGGAAAGATAAGCTTTGTCCTATGTTCGCCAGCGTACTGACGTGACGACCGTCCGCGAATAGGTTGTAAAAAGACAAAGTTGCGGCCCCTGAAAAGTGAGGCACGGCAGTCGACGCGCAAAACGGCGAGGAGCAGGCGGTGTCAGGCGAGGGCGGCAAGGACCCAACGAACCCGGCGACGCCGTCGGCAACGCCCGCCCCGACTGTTACCCCTGTCCCAGCGGCCCCGTCGACTCCGGTGGGAACCGCCACTCCGACACCGGCGCCCGCTTCGCCCACCCGCTCCTTCTTCGATCGGTACAAGGTATTGATCATCGCCGGAATTCTGATTTTGATCGCCCTCGCGGCCGGCTTCGGACTTGGTCGGCTCGGCAGACGCTCGGACCAGAGCGAGAACCGATTGGTCCTATACGGAAATGTCGATCTGCGCCAAGTCGACCTCGCCTTCAACAACAGCGAACGGATTGCGGAGGTTCTGGTCCAGGAAGGCGCCAAGGTCACGCGCGGACAGGTATTGGCCCGGCTGGATACGAGGCGGCTTGAGCCGCAGACGGCCACGGCCCAAGCGGGGGTGGAGGCGCAGCAGGCGGTTGTGGACAAGCTACATCGCGGCAACCGCCCGCAGGAGATCGCCCAAGCCTACGCGACTGTCGCGTCGGCCAGAGCAGACCAAGTCAACGCGCAGCAGCAGTGGGCACGACTGACGGCGCTGACAACGCTCACCACGGGCAGAGCCATCAGCGAGCAAGATCTCGAAAGCGCCAAGGCTGCCATGGACTCGGCGCAGGCGCACCTCGTAGTCGCACAGAAGAGCCTCGATCTTTCAAAAATTGGCCCGAGGAAGGAGGACATCGCCCAAGGCGAGGCTCAGCTGCGCGCCAACCAGTCTGAACTCCAGCTTCTGCGCCGTCAGTTGGCGGACTCCGAACTTGTTGCGCCGAGTGACGCCATCGTGCGCTCCAGGCTCTTGGAGCCCGGCGAGATGTCATCTCCTCAACGGCCTGTGCTTAATTTGGCCCTCACGGATCCAAAGTGGGTACGGGCCTACGTTTCCGAACCCGATCTGGGAAAAATTCACTCGGGAATGAGAGCGTCAATTACCACCGACAGTTTCCCCGGTCGGGCCCTCTCTGGCTGGGTCGGCTTCATCGCTTCGGTGGCTGAGTTCACGCCGAAATCGGTGCAGACCGAGGAGTTGCGCTCGAGTCTTGTCTACGAGGTTCGCGTCTTCGTCGAAGACCCCCAGGACGAAATGCGTCTTGGCATGCCAGCGACCGTGCTCTTGGAGCTGGATCCGGGCGTGCGGAGCAAGCCCTAGCAAGGCGGCGCGCGCATGGTAGCCGCAGCAATCCTGAGAAGTTTCGCAATAGGCGCCCTGGTTGGCGCCGGGGGTTGCGTCGTCGGACCGGACTATAGCCCTCCTCCCACAAAGCCCCCGGCCGAATGGATCTCACCGGTCCCCACCGGACTGACCCGTAATACGACCGCCCCTGTGTCCTGGTGGGCCTCGTTCAACGATATCGAGCTGGACTCCCTCATTGAGCGCGCAGCCCAATCGAACTTGGATCTGCGTGTGGCGGAAGCGCGGCTGCGGCAGGCCCGGTCGGCCCGCGGCGGCAGTGCAGCTGATTTCTGGCCCGCTGTCTCCTCCTCGGGATCCGCTGCCCGCGCAAAGCAGAGTGAGAACCAGCCCTTAATCGGAGCGCTCCCACTCCCGCCTAACTTTCCCTTCGAGTACAGCGTCTATCAAGCCGGTTTCGACGCCTCCTGGGAGCTCGACGTCTTTGGCGGCAAGCGGCGCGCGCTCGAAGCCACCACGGCCGATTGGGAGGGAGCGATCGAGGCTCGCAACGATACGATGGTGAGCCTACTGGCTGAGGTCGCAAGAAACTACGTCGAACTGCGGGGGACCCAGCAGCGCTTGGAGATCGCGCGTGGCGACTTGAGACTTGAGGAGGAAGCGTTGGAACTCACCCGCGCGCGCCTTGAAGGCGGCGTGGCAACCGATCTCGACGTCACAAGGACAACGGCGCTACTCGCCGATATGCAGGCGGCGATTCCGCCGCTGGAGACCGAGGCGCGCGCGGCCATGTACGGGTTGGGGGTTCTGCTCGGCCAACCACCCGGCGAACTCGTGGCCGAACTCGCCCCTTCTGGCTCGCTCCCGCAGCCGCCGCCCGAGGTTCCGATCGGGCTGCCGTCGGATCTTCTGCGACGCCGCCCGGATGTGCGTCGAGCCGAGCGCCAACTCGCAGCCGAGACCGCGCGCATCGGAGTGGCAAAATCGGACTGGTTCCCCAAGATCTCCCTCACCGGGGACGCCGGGTTCGAGGGCGTCAGCGTTAGCAAATGGTTCGAGCCCGCCAGCCGCTTCTGGTCGATCGGCCCGAGCGTGCAATGGAATGCGCTCGATTTCGGCCGAGTGCGTGCCCAAGTGCACGCGCAGACCGCCGTTCAAGAGGCAGCGCTAGCGACGTATCAGAAAGCCGTGTTGGTTTCCTTGCAGGAGGCAGAGGACGCCCTCGTGGCGTATGCACAAGAGCAGAACCGCCGCCGCGCGCTCATCGATGCCGTGGTCCAGAACCGCCACTCTTTGGCATTGGCCGACAGCCTCTACAAGAACGGGCGCGTCAATTTTCTCGACGTCCTCGATGCCCGGCGCTCGCTCTTCCAAGCCGATGACCAATTGGCGCTGAGCGATCAGACCGTATCGCTCGATCTCATCGCGCTGTACAAAGCGCTGGGCGGCGGTTGGGAGACGCTGCCGCAGGCGGCGGCGCTCGCAACCGCCGCTTCGCCATGATGCCACCCGCCTCGACGCTGGCCTTGCAGCTGGAGCGCGTTCGAAAGTCCTTTCGCCGCGACACCGGTGAGTCGCTGCTGGCGCTCGACGACATCTCGTTCTCGATGCGCCGTGGCGGCCTGGCAGCCCTGGTGGGCCCAGATGGCGCGGGCAAGACGACGCTGTTGCGTCTCCTGGCCGGCCTTATGAAGGCCGATGGGGGCGTCGTCAGTGTGCTGGGACTCAACGCCGCTACGGATCCCCAGCTGATTCAATCGCGAATTTCATACATGCCCCAGCAATTCGGTCTCTATGAGGATCTGACGGTCCGCGAAAACATGGACCTCTACTCGGACATACACGGGGTGACGCAACAAGACAGGCGCACGCAATACGCGCGCCTGATGACCATGACCGGCCTTGACCTGTTTCAGAAGCGGCTGGCCGGCCAGCTATCCGGAGGGATGAAGCAGAAGCTTGGCCTGGCGTGCACGCTGGTTCGGTCGCCTGAGTTGCTGCTACTGGATGAGCCGACCGTCGGAGTCGATCCACTCTCCCGTCGCGAGCTGTGGCAGATCATTCGCCAACTCATCAAAGAGCGCCTGACGGTTCTGCTCAGCAGCAGTGATCCCAACGAGGCCGAAGAGTGCGATAGCGTCCTCGTACTTAACGGCGGCAAGAAGCTCATGGAAGCGCAGCCGGCGGAAGTGAGCCGCTTGGCGCTCGGACGCACCTTTCTCGCGCAGCCGCCGGAGGGGACAAAAGCGCGAGACTTCCAGGCACGGCTCTTGGAAGATCCAAGCGTGATCGATGCGGTGCCGGAGTGCGGGCAGGTCCGCTTGGTGAGTGAAAGGAGTTCCGGTGGACTCGTGTTCGCCGGCGTGACCTGCCGGCCGACGCCCGCCCGGTTCGAGGATGGCTTCATGGTGCTGCTGCACCGATCGGCCAGCGCTAGTGTCGCCGACAAGCAAGCGCCTCCGCCGCCGGAACCCCCGATTGCGGGTGCGGCAGGAGAGACCGTCGTCGAGGTTCACGACCTCGTCCGCCGCTTCGGACAATTCGTGGCTGTGGACCGTGTCAGTTTCCTCGTCAAACGCGGCGAGATCTTTGGTCTGCTCGGTCCAAACGGTGCTGGCAAGACCACGACCTTTCGGATGCTGTGCGGGCTCCTGCTGGCCTCGTCGGGCACCTTGAAAGTCGCCGGAATTGACGTGCGCCAAGCCCGCGCCTCGGCCCGGCAGCACCTCGGCTACGTCGCGCAGAAGTTCTCTCTCTATGGACAACTCACCGTCGGTGAAAACTTAGATTTCTTTGCTCGTGCCTATGGCCTGGACGGTGACCAGAGACGTGAACGCATTGCCTGGGCGCTAAGTCAGTTCCAACTGCAGGCCGCCGTTCGTTTGCCCAGCGCACAACTGCCAGGAGGGTTCAAACAGCGCCTGGCCATGGCGGCGGCTCTGCTGCATCGGCCACAGATCCTGTTCCTGGACGAGCCCACCAGTGGCGCCGATCCCTTCGCCCGCCGCGAGTTTTGGCAGCGCATCACGGCGCTGGCCAGCAGCGGCGTGACGGTGATCGTAACCACCCATTTCATGCCGGAAGCCGAATATTGCGATCGAGCCTTAATACTCGACGACGGAAAGGTACTTGCCCAAGGCACGCCCGCGGAATTGCGGGCTCTCGCGCCGGTGCAGGGTGGGCGAGTCGCGACCATGGAAGACGCGTTCATCGCCATTGTAGAGAAGGCACACACCGAAACTGCGCGGAAGTCGGCGTAAAGAGCCACATGGAGAATTGGGACGCAAAATGGCGGCGCATCTGGGCGCTTACCCGCAAGGAAACGCGGCAGATCCTTCGCGATCCGAGCAGCATCGCCATTGGGATCGTCTTTCCACTGATGATGATTCTACTGTTCGGCTATGGGCTATCGCTCGACGTTACCAAGGTTTCCGTCGCGGTCGTCGACCAAGACCGCTCCGCAAACAGCGCCGGCCTCATCGCAGCTTTCCGCTTGTCGCCTTACTTCAAGTTGACGCCTCCTCGCTCGATGGCTGAGGCGACGACCCAAGTGCTCACTCGCAAGGTGGACGGGATACTGCAGATTCCCTCTAACTTCAGCCGGCGCTGGCACGAAGGCACGGCAGAGATCCAGATCCTGGTGGACGGCACTGATGCGAACCAGGCGCGCATCATGCAAGGGTACGCCGCAGGACCCGTCGTGATATGGAGTGCAGCGCAACAGGGATTGGGGACGTCGGTCACCGGCGGCACCGCAATCGTCGTGAGCCGCGTATGGTTCAACGCGGCGAACGACAGTCATTACTTCATAGTCCCGGGTCTCATCGTTTTAGTCATGACGATCATCGGCGGATTCCTTACCGCGATGGTGGTCGCCCGAGAATGGGAACGAGGCACGCTCGAGGCGCTATTCGTGACGCCCATGCGGGCGGGTGAATTTCTCATTAGCAAGTTTGTTCCCTACTTTGGCTTGGGAATGATCGGCTTTGTGCTCTGCCTCTTGGCAGCTGAATTGCTCTTTCACGTTCCACTCCGCGGGTCGCTGTCTCTACTCTTTCTCGCCTCCATGGTTTACCTGGTTGTTGCATTAGGAATAGGCCTACTCGTGTCCACGTTGGTCAAGAGTCAGTTTCTCGCCAGCCAACTAGCCATGCTCCTCACGTTCTTGCCGGCGATGATGCTGTCCGGGTTCATCTACGACCTTCGCAGCATGCCTGCGGCCATTAGGGCCATCACTTATGTACTGCCGGCTAGATATGCGGTCGCGCTACTGCAAACCCTCTTTCTTGCCGGCAATGTTGGCAGCGTGATCTGGCTGAACCTCGGAGTGCTGGCACTCATGGCCGTCGGCCTATTGCTCGCAACGCGACTCGCCACGCACAAGAGAATCACCTGAGGTCATCGCGTGCGTTCTTCCCTCCTTCGTATCTTGGCGCTGATTCGAAAAGAATTCCTCGCCGTCCTGAAGGACCCCCGCAGCCGTTTCATCATTTTTTTGCCCCCCGTGCTGCAGTGCCTGATCTTTGGCTACGCCGCCACCTTCGACCTCAATTCCATTAGCTACGCTGTCCTTGATCAGGACCACAGTGCCGCATCCACCGCCTTAATCGCGCGCCTGGACGGCTCCGGCATTTTTAAGCGTCAGGCTGATTTGTCCCGCGCCGAGGACATTGCGACATGGGTCAATGCTAGCCGCGCTCTCTTGGTCATCCAGATCGATCAGGATTTCGAACGGAACCTGAGAGCCGGTGCGGCCGCACCGGTCGAGGTAATCGCCGATGGCCGCAATTCCAACACCGCTGGTACCGCTCTGGGGTATTTCAACCAAGTCGTCGAGGACTTCAACAGTGACTGGCGATCCAACCATGGTCAGGTCTCTCGCAGCGTTCGAATCCTCAATCGCTCATGGTACAACCCTAACCTCGATTCGAGTTGGAGCATAATCCCGAGCCTCATCGGCACGTTGACGATGATGGGTACCCTGATGTTGACGGCGCTATCGGTGGCCCGCGAGCGCGAACAGGGTACCTTTGATCAACTGTTGGTCACGCCGTTTCGCCCCTACGAGATCATGATCGGGAAGGCCGCACCCAACATGGTTATCGGCTTGGCGCAATCGACCACTGTTTTGCTGGTCGCGCAATTTTGGTTTCGCATACCATTTGTCGGATCCTTCGCCGTTCTATACGGCGGCCTTACGCTATTCCTGATGGCCGCCGTCGGCCTCGGACTCCTGGTCTCCTCGATCGCCAAGACCATGCAGCAGGCAATGCTGTACGCATTTCTACTGGTAATGCCGTTCGCGCTGCTTTCCGGTTTGGCGACACCGTTCAGCAGCATGCCGGACGTGCTCCAAACCGTCATGATCATCAATCCATTGCGCTATGCCCTCGATCTCACCAAAAGGGTCTACCTGGAGGGCGCAGGTTTGCGCGTACTCGTCCCCGATTTCGCCCCCCTTGTGATCATCGGCATGGTAACCCTGACCGGCGCTGCGTGGCTGTTCAGGAGACGGTTAACCTAAGGACGGATCTTAAGTGTTTACTGCAGAAGGAACTTCAGTGATGACACCAGACTCGATGCCCAGGAGGCGTCTGGGCCAAGCCCAAAACGAGCGACGGATTCGAGCCCCGAGGGAGCCGGTGCTGTGCTAACCGATCCCGTATGCGGGATGACGGTGACAGCGCAGTCGCCCTACTTCCTCGAATACAGGAGCAAGCCGCTCCATTTCTGTGGCGCGCGCTGCAAGAGGCAATTCGCGGCTCACCCGGAGCGATACGCCTCGTTGGCTATCGAGGCGGCGCCAATTTCCCTGGCCCCACATCCACCCGCCGCCTCACCCACGGCAAGCGCTCCGGCCGCCCTCGGCGAAATCTACACCTGTCCGATGCACCCACAAGTGCGGCAAGACCACCCCGGCACCTGCCCGATCTGCGGCATGACGCTGGAGCTGGAACGACCCACGCTCGACGACGCTGAGAACCCAGAACTTGTGGACTTCCGTCGGCGCTTTGCCTGGACGTTGCCCCTCACGATCATCGTCGCCACACTGGCAATGGTGGGCCAGGATATCCCCTGGATACCGCCTCGGTGGATGAGCTGGATCCAGCTCGTGCTCACGTTGCCTATCGTGCTTTGGGCCGGAAGGCCGTTCTTCGTGCGTGCAACGCAATCCATCATTCATCGAAGCCCCAATATGTGGACCTTGATCGGACTAGGCACGTCTGCGGCGTTCATTTACAGCACCGTAGCAACCGTGGATCCGGGCACATCCCCCGCCTCCTTCGTGTCGATGGGTCACGTATCTGTGTATTTCGAGGCCGCGGCAACGATCATTTCGCTGACCCTACTGGGGCAGATCTTTGAGCTGCGCGCCCGATCGAAGACCTCCGCTGCCATCAAGGCGCTGTTGAGGCTCGCGCCGAAGACGGCGCGCCGACTCAAGCCTGAAGGCGGCGAAGAGGACGTCCTGCTGAGCGATGTGCACGTCGGAGATCGACTGCGGGTACGGCCTGGGGAAAAGGTGCCGGTCGATGGTGTAGTGATGGCAGGTAGCAGCGCGGTTGATGAATCCATGCTCACCGGTGAGCCGATGCCCGTGAGCAAAGGTCTCGGCGACAAGCTCATCGGCGCGACGCTCAACACCAATGGCGCGCTCGTCATGCGCGCCGAGAAAGTGGGTTCGCAGACCGTGCTCGCCAGCATCGTAACGATGGTCGTCCAGGCGCAAAGGTCACGTGCGCCGATGCAGCGCATGGCGGACACAGTCGCCCGCTATTTCGTGCTTGCCGTGGTCAGTGCCTCCATTATGACCTTGCTGGGGTGGGGGCTATTCGGGCCCGATCCTAGCTGGGCGCACGGTCTCATCAACGCGGTTGCGGTTCTGATCATTGCCTGCCCCTGTGCCCTCGGACTCGCAACGCCCATGTCCATCATGGTCGCCAGCGGTAGAGCGGCCACCCAGGGCGTCCTATTCCGGGATGCCGCAGCGATCGAGAATCTGCGCCGCGTCGACACCCTGGTGGTCGACAAGACAGGGACTTTGACGGAAGGCAGGCCGGCCTTCGAGCGGGCCGTCGCGCTTCCCGGATTCACCGAGAGCGCCGTCCTGCACTGGGCCGGGAGTGTCGATCAGGGCAGCGAGCATCCGCTGGCCGCGGCGATCGTGCGCGCAGCGCGCGCCCAGGGCGCCCTCGACAACCCGACGGCGTTCGAATCGATTGCGGGCAGCGGTGTGCGTGCCACCGTCGATGGCAAGACCGTAGCCCTCGGCAATACTGCCCTGATGAGTCAGTTATCGGTCTCCGTACAACCCCTTAGCACCCAGGCCGAGATATTGCGGGCACAAGGCGCAAGTGTGATGTTCCTGGCGATTGACGGTACGCCCGCGGGTTTGATCGCGGTATCAGATCCGATCAAGGCCACGACCGCGGAGGCGCTTGCAGAACTGAAGGCCTCCGGCGTGCACGTCATCATGGCGACCGGAGATGGGCTCACCACCGCGAAGGCTGTCGCCGGCAGGCTCGGTATCGACGAAGTGCACGGCGAAGTGAAACCCGCCGATAAACTCGCCCTAGTACAGAAACTTCAGCATGAAGGCCACATCGTTGCAGTCGCAGGGGATGGCGTTAACGATGCCCCCGCGCTCGCGCAAGCCGATGTCGGTGTAGCGATGGGCACGGGAACCGACGTCGCGATGAACAGCGCTCAAGTGACCCTCGTGAAAGGGGATCTGCGCGGGATCGCCGTCGCCCGCCTGATCTCGCAGGAAACGGTCATCAACATGAAGCAGAATCTCGGTTTCGCCTTCCTCTACAACGCGCTCGGTGTGCCACTCGCGGCCGGGGCCCTGTACCCCTTCACTGGCTGGCTGCTCTCTCCGATGATCGCGGCACTCGCGATGAGTCTAAGCTCGTTGTCAGTCGTGTCGAACGCTCTGCGCCTCCGCGCATCGCGTGGCTCCACAAATTCCGGAAAAGGACAGTGGCCGGCACCGCACCCGTGATATCTCCCTTCCGGGGTACCGGGCCAGAGGATCTCAATAGCCGACTCTAGCTCGAGGGTCGGCTGACCCCCGTCAGTCCGCGCTCCGGGAGAATCTCCTGCGCCCTGAGGCCGACATGAGCGCGTATGCAATATTTTCCAGGATTTTCCAATCTTCGTCCTTGAGGAAACTTTACACGTCGCTGTGTTCGGTATAGAACATAGACAGGGGGCGAGAGCGTATGCTGAGCAAGCAGTTTCTCTGCCATCAAGACCCCCACTTCCTATGCCCGGGACATCGAGCCCACAGCAGAACCACATTCTGGATGCGTTGCCGCAGCCCGAGCGCGACCGGCTATTCCCCCATTTAAAGCTCGTAAAGCTGCCGCTCGGTAAAGTTCTCTACGAGTCGGGGGATATGCTGCGTCACATCTATTTTCCGACCAACTCCATCGTCTCGCTGCTCTACGTGCTCAGGGATGGCGAGTCTGCGGAAATCGCGGTGGTAGGGAACGACGGGGCGATTGGCGTCGCGCTGTTTATGGGAGGCGAAACCACCACGAACCGCGCGATCGTGCAAAGCGCAGGCTGCGCCTATCAGTTGACGGGTGCTCGACTTAAAAGGGAGTTCGAGCGTCACGGTCAGATGCTGCACATTCTGTTGCGCTACACGCAGGCGTTGATCACGCAAATGTCCCAGACTGCCGTGTGCAACCGGCATCACTCGGTTGAGCAGCAATTGTGTCGTTGGCTGCTGCTGTCTCTCGACCGACTCCCGTCAACCCAGTTGAACATGACACAGGAGCTCATCGCGAACATGCTCGGTGTACGCCGTGAAGGAGTAACAGCGGCTGCCAGTAAGCTGCAAAAGCTCGGCATAATCGCCTACCACCGCGGGAAAATCACGGTGCTGGATCGGCCGCGGCTAGAGGAGCGATGCTGCGAGTGTTACGCGGTGGTCAAGCAGGAAACTGATCGACTGCTCCCTCTCCACCCGGTGCGCTGACACGCGCCGCAATTACTAGCGGCATTGGGACGTGCGTCTCATGGACGGTTTGGGCTCGGCGATCCGCCGCCCCATCACGCCGTCACGGCTCGTCGGAACCCGTTATGGCGACAAAGCGGGGCGAACCGTCACGCACAATGCGCACCAATAACGGCATCTCCCGGCTCGGCCTGCTTACCGTCGCGAGATCCGCGACGTCGGTCAATTGCTTCGTGCCGGCGTGGGTGATGAGGTCGCCCACTTTAAGTCCTGCCAGGGCTCCGGGGCCGGCCCGTCGTAGCTGCGTCACGATCAGGCCACTATCCTCGCCGTCCGCCTTGATTGCCTTGCGGATTTCAGGTGTCGCATTAGCCAGCCCCAGCGCAAGATTGGCGACCCAAGTGTCCTGGCCGCCGCTCAAAGCTGGATCGGAAGGCGGATCGGGAAGCCGGCCGACCGTTAGCGATAATGGCTGCTGCACACCGCCCCGCACAACGATCATGTCCACCCTGCTGCCCGGCGCAAGCCGCGCCGCGATCTTAGGGAGGGCCGCGAAGGTCACCGGCGTGGAGCCGAGCTTGAGCAATACATCGCCCACCCGGAGGATCCCATCCGCGGGACCCTGCCGGTCGAGCGCCGTAATCAACGCGCCACCCGCGGTCTTTACACCTAGCACTGTCGCGATCGCAGGCGTCAGCGCCTGGGCGGAGGCACCAAGATAGCCCCGAGACACTCGGCCGTGAATCTCAAGCTCACGGATGACGAGAGCCACGGTTTCCGCCGGAATCGCAAAGCCAAGCCCGACAGATCCTCCGTTCGGGGAGAAGATCACTGAGGTGACTCCAAGCACGGTTCCGTCCACGGACAGCAGCGGACCTCCGGAGTTGCCACGATTGATCGCGGCATCCGTTTGCAGGAAATCGATATACGGGTCGTCTTCCAGGGTGCGGCCTCGCGCAGAGACAATCCCGGCCGTGACGGACTGGCCCAGCCCAAAGGGATTGCCGATGGCGATGACGGCATCACCGACCGAAGTCTTCTCAGAAGACCCCAGGCGAAGCGCGGGCAGATTGCCTGCTTTCACTCGGAGCAACGCGATGTCGGTTGCCGCATCGACGCCAATGACCTGTGCGGGAAATTCCCGAGAGTCTGAGAGCCGTACCCGGACCGTGCGAGCGCCCAGGATCACGTGACGGTTCGTGACAATAAGTCCGTCGGCAGTAATGATGAACCCGGAGCCGAGTACTGAGACGCCTTCGTCAGAGTCGGAATTGCCGCCCGGCCCTGAGAGCAGGCGACGCATGATCTCGCGCATCGCGCCATTGGCATCGTAGTCGGCATTGGCGAGCACGCGATTGGCGGCCCGGTGGCCCGCGTCCTCGCCCTGTTCTTCCACGAGAACGGTCACGACACTCGGCCCCACCCGTCGCACAAGCTGTGCGTAGCCCGCTGGTGCAGCACTGGTGGCCGAGTGGACCAGAAGAGTGCCCAATGCGGCAATAATCACTACAGCGAATACCGCGCGCATCCTTGCAACCTCAAGACTGTCAAATCAATTGAATCGGCCTAAGTCACCGCCTTCCGCGGCACTCACTTCAGCTGCTACTGGATCGCCCAGACAACGGCGAGTGCATGCTCGCAGGTCGCGCGCCGCCGTCATCCATCGCTTGGCGTTGTAGGGTTGATTAGCCGTAGCCGGAGCAGCGCACCGCACCACCCCCGTGCAGCGCATACCCTGACATTTGCCGGTCGCCTAGGTATGTACGCCACCGCACAGTAAACGAGTATGGATTCGCAGAAGCTCAATGCTTTGGCCACTCGTTTGACCGCCATCGGGGCCACAATCGGGATTACTGCTGAAACATTGCGATCGCGCTCCCTCATACCGCGACCGAACATTGCCGCGCTGGAGTGCACGAGCGTGCGGTTGCCTCGACTGGGACGCTGAAACGTCTCACTTACTCTGAGTATCAATATCAGCGCAGCCTCGTGAGCGATCCGACCCGTGCAGTCCCCCAAGACACCGTATGCAGGATCCGAACACGCCGCCGAACTCGAGCACAGACGTTAGTCATTTCCCTCGTAGCTCCCAGATCCGTTCGCAAGTGAGGAAACACTGGGTTGTCTCAGCCCTGGTGCTGCTTGGGGTTCTGATTGGCGCATGGCTTCTCATTCGCTGCTGGTTAACACCCGCGCGCAAGCCAACTGCAGCGCCTACGGTCACAGTTTCGGTCGCCAAGGTGTCAACTCAGGACGTTCCGGTTTCCATCACGGCCCTGGGGGCTGCCCAGGCCTGGACGAGCGACATCATCCTTGCCCAAGTCAGTGGCAAGCTCCTCAGCGTCGACTTTGTGGAGGGAACCAACGTCAAGGCAGGACAGCTTTTGGCTCAGGTCGATCCTGCGCCCTATCGCGCCGCGCTGACCCAGGCCCAGGGGGCCCTCGAACGTGATCGGGCGCTGCTGGCATCGGCCCGTATAGACCTGGCCCGCTATCAGACTCTGACAGACCAGGATTCGATTGCCCGTCAAACATTCGACGATCAGGCCGCCCTCGTGAAACAAGACCAGGGGACCGTGCTGCTCGATGAGGGCGTTGTGGCCACCGCTGAAGTCAATGTTCGCTGGTGCCGCATCATTTCCCCGATCGCCGGACGCACCGGCGTGCGAATGGTTGACCCGGGCAATCTCGTGACCGCGAGCGAGGCACCGACCAGCAGCACGAGTGATGCGACGGCTCCACTTGGCATCGTCGTGGTCAATCAGATCGAGCCCATCGCTGTCACCTTTTCGGTTCCCCAGGGCGATTACCAGCGCCTGTCGGAGGTTTCAGACGGCTTTCGCAAACCCCTGGCGACACAGGCGCTGAGTCAGGAGACGGGCGATTCGCTGGGCGCAGGCGCGCTGAGCATTGCCGATAACCGGGTCGATCCCACGACGGGGACCGTCAAAATGAAGGCGCGTTTCCCCAACGCGAAAGAGCGCCTGCTGCCGGGCCAATTCGTGAACATCCGGCTCACGCTGCAAACGCTATCCCAGGCCACGACGATCCCGGTGGCGGCTGTGAACCAGGGGCCCAACGGCGCGTTCGCGTACGTGATCGGAGCTGATCAGAAAGTGTCGATGCGACCGATTAAGGTCTCCCTGACCCAGGATGCTACGGCGGTCATTGCGACGGGTCTTAAGGCCGGAGAGACCGTGGTGACCGACGGGCAGATGTCGCTGAGCTCGGGCTCAGTGGTCAAGGTCAAGCCGCTCGTGCCCACTGACCAGCCCGCCCCGTGAGTCTCTCTAGCCCGTTCATCCATCGTCCGGTTGCGACTACGCTGATCGCGCTCGCGTTCCTTCTGGTGGGGATCGTGGGCTACATCAGCCTGCCGGTGGCGGCGCTGCCCAATGTGGACTTCCCGACCGTCCAGGTCAGCGCCCTGCTACCCGGGGCGAGTCCCGAGACGATGGCCTCGAGCGTTGCCACCCCGCTCGAGCGCCAGTTTTCGCTCATTGCCGGCATCAGTCAGATGACTTCGGTGAGCTCGCTGGGCTCGACCAGCATTACTTTGCAATTCGAGCTCACGGAGAACATCAACACGGCTTTCGAGCAGATTCAGGCGGCCATCACGGCGGCGAGCGCCCAGTTGCCGAGCAATCTACCCAATGCTCCCACCCTGCGTCAGGTCAATCCGGCGGATGCGCCGGTGATGATTCTCGCACTCACCTCCGATGCCCTGCCGCTCGCCCAAGTCGACGACTATGCCGACGTCATTCTCTCCCAGCAGATCTCGCGGATCGATGGGGTGGGTTTGGTGACCATTGCCGGGCAGCAGAAGCCTGCGGTTCGCATCCGCATCGATCCGCGCAAAGTTGCCGCCCTCGGCCTGCAGATCGATAACGTCCGCGCCCAAATCGTCGCCAGTACGGTCAACGCCCCCAAAGGCGCGATCAATGGTCCGGAGCAGAACCTCACCGTTTACGCCAACGATCAGATCTTGGACGTATTGCCGTGGAATCAACTCGTCGTCGGCTACCGCAACGGCGCCGCGATCCGGGTCACGGATCTGGGCGGGGCCATCCAGGACGTGGAGAACAACCAGCTGGGCGCGTGGGCCTTCCCCGGAAAGGCCAATACCGATCCGACGCTAAAGGGCGGACAGAGCATTCTCCTAGTCATCTATAAGCAGCCCGGGGCCAACGTCATCCAGACCGTGGACCAGATCACGAGGGCGCTGCCGGGCCTCCAGGCCAATATCCCGCCCGCCATCAGCATCCACGTACTGGCGGATCGGACTCAGACCATTCGTGCCTCCGTGAAGGACGTCGAGACGACCCTGCTGATCACGATCGTTCTGGTGGTGGCGGTGATCTTCCTCTTCCTGCGCGACATCCGCGCAACCCTCATCCCGAGCGCGGTGATCCCTCTGGCGCTCCTTGCGACCATGGCGGTCATGCTGCCGCTCAAGTTCAGCCTGGACAATCTCTCGCTGATGGCTCTCACCATCGCCGTGGGTTTTGTGGTCGACGACGCGATCGTTATGGTGGAGGTGATCTGGCGACGCATCGAGGCGGGCGAGGCTCCCTTGGAGGCCGCCCTGGCCGGTTCCGGAGAGATCAGCTTCACCATTCTGACTATCTCGATCTCCCTGATCGTCGTGTTCACACCGCTGATGTTCATGGGAGGTGTGGTCGGTCTGCTCATGCGCGAGTTCGCCATCACCCTCAGCGCGGCCGTCGTCCTTTCGCTCATCCTGTCACTGACCTTGACGCCGATGCTATGTGCGAAGTTCCTCAAAGCCCCCAAACCACCTTCCAACTCGGTCACCCGAGTGCTGGCGAAAGGCTTCAGTAATCTGGAAAGTGGCTACGTGCGGGCGCTGGATGGGGTACTGCGTCACAAACTACTGACACTGGCAGTCTTTCTGACGACGATGGTCGTAGCGGCGTGGCTCTACACCACGGTCTCCACTGGTTTCTTCCCTCAGCAGGATACGGGCTTTCTTAGTGGGGTGATGATCACGTCCCAGGATGCCTCCTTCACGAAGACCAAACAGAAAGTGCAGGATGTCGCGAAGGTTCTGAGCCAGGATCCGGCGGTTGCCAGCGTCGCCCTGTTCATCGGATCCTCCAGCACCAATCAGGCGAATTTGAGCATCGCTCTGAAGCCGAAGGCCAGCGGCCGGAAGGCCACCGCTGACCAAGTGATCACGAGGCTTCGCCCACAGCTCGCGGAACTCGTTGGCGTGCAAACCTATCTTCAGGCGGCGCAGGATATCAATGTCGGTGGTCGCGCAGGTCAGGCGCAGTACCAATACACGCTCGCGGATTCCAACCTGACTGAGTTGAACACTTGGGCGCCGAAGCTTCTCGCCGCCCTAAAACACGTGCCACAGCTCACGGACCTGAGCTCCGATCAGCAATCCCAGGGCGCCGCGGTCAATCTCACCATCGATCGTGACGCCGCCGGGCGCTTCGGCATTTCTCCCACTCAGATCGATACTGCGATCTACGAGCTAATCGGCCAGGCCCAGATCGCCCAGTATTACACTCAACAAAATAGCTACCACGTGATCGTGGAGGCGCCCCCCAAACTGCAGGCCACGTCCGACTTGTTTAACTCCGTGTACCTACTTTCGTCGATCACGGGACAGGTCGTCCCCCTGTCACTCTTCGTGCGAGTGGATCCCACCGCGACCAGCAGCTTGACGGTGAGCCATCAGGGTGAATTTCCCGCCGCGACGCTGTCGTTCAATCTCGCCCCGGGAGTCGCGTTAAGCCAGGCGACCCAGGCCGTGCAATCCGCGCGTGAAAAACTGCAGGCGCCGATTACCCTGACGGGCTCCTTTCAAGGCACGGCACAAGCTTTCCAGCAGTCGCTGGCCGATGAACCGATCTTGATCGGCGCGGCCCTGCTGGCCGTCTACGTCATTCTGGGCATTCTCTATGAGAGCTTCATCCACCCGCTGACGATTCTCTCGACGCTACCCTCAGCGGGCTTGGGCGCCCTGCTGGCCCTGATCGCGGTCGGGCAGAACCTCAATGTGATCGGCATCATCGCCATCATTCTCTTGATTGGCATCGTCAAGAAGAACGGGATCATGATCGTCGACGTCGCGCTGCACCTCGAGCGTGAGAAGGGGCTCACTGGTGAGGAAGCGGTCCGGGAAGCCTCGCACCAACGCCTGCGACCCATTCTGATGACCACGGCGTGCGCGGCCTTGGGCGGGGTTCCCATGATTCTCATGAATGGCACCGGCGCGGAATTTCGACAACCCCTGGGCTATGCCATCGTTGGCGGCCTGATCGTGTCGCAGGCGCTCACCTTGTTCACCACCCCGGTGGTTTACATCTATCTTGATCGACTGCGACGCCACCCGAAACAACCTGCGGCCGGAACCGAGCCCCTGACTGCTGCCTAGACGGGCGCCGGCGCAGATCAACCAAGAGGTGAATAATCATGAGGCGATTAGGTCTATTGTCTGCCACCCTCCTCGCACAGGTGGTCGGTCTTGGCACCGCGTCCGCTGCGGCGCCAGAGCCTTGTGACAAATATCTATCGGTCGAACTCACGCCGGATGTCCCGAATCCTCGCGACCTTGCGTTCTTAAGTTCGCTCATGACGATTCCGGGTTATCAACTCGTCTGGCGCGAGCAGAACGGCACGGTGATCGAGCTCGAACTAACCGGCCCCGGTCCAGACGATCAGTGCAGGGCTGTGATTGCTGCCATGCGCAAGGATGGTCGCGTGCAATCGATTCATGTCCATGAGTGACATGCTGAGCGGTCACGGTGACAACCCAGATCCGCGTTCGCTGACGCCGAGATCGAAACAACTTAACGCCTACAAGAGCGGTTAGCCCAGACGCTCTCGCGCCCCGACGACAACCATCGGCGCCCCAACACGACGCGTGACCAACCTATCCGTTCGATTCACGCGAGAGGCGTTCGACCGAATCCTCACGCGGATTGGCTTCGCAAGATCGCGACGGTTCGGTACCGTGCGACGCTTTACGCTCTGCGCACCAAGAAGACGATTAGGGCAATGACCAGAATCGTTCCGAGTATGCCGCCACCGATGTACATGAGAATCTCCTTGAGCCTTGCATCAGCCCTCACTACATCACTTAAACGGCCCCCGGTCGGCGCGGTACCGTACATACGGTTTTGTGTAGGCGACCCTCAAGTCTGTGAAGAAATGGCTCGCGACCAGGAGAATTCCCTCAGCAGCATCTACGGCAACGGTAAGGTGATCTCGATGTCGCACACGGCTACAACGGGATCGCGGCGTCGACGTCCGTAAGCGCGGAACCGTCAGCGACAGCTCGGCTGAATCCAGCACGTTCGGCGGGTTCCCACGGCGGATCGGCACATCGGTGAGCTCGCGCGCTACAGGGTCCATTACGACACTCTGCAGAGATTCATTCGCAACCCTGTCCTATACGACAGTACGCTGAAGCGTCGACGGGTCTCTATACAACCAAGCGACGATCGTCCCGAGTATCACGCTCAAAATGCCATCGAAGACGACTTGCTTGATGACCACAGTTCCTGGCATCGGCTGGACCACGAAATAGATCATGTAAGTCGGCACAATCGTCAGCAGTGCGACCGCGACCCCAAATCGCACGCCCTGCGCCATCCACGGCTTCGCCTCGACTCCGCGCGCATAGATCCACACGAACGCGCCCGAGAGGATCACGTGCGCGAGAATCATCAGGGGAAAGTACTTCCGCGCAACGTCCTCCGCTCGGAAAAGGTTGGGAAGCTGCATGTAGTCGGAATGGAGCAGCACGCCATGGACAACAAAGCTACCGAGGAACCAGGCGACAAGCAGCACAATCCAGGCGACGACGAATTTCTTGTTCATGGTCTCCTTTGAGGGCAGCGTGCGGCCGGGGACAGGTTACGCCGCTGCCGCAGCCACGCAATACCAGGCCGGTCTCAGCCTTCGAAAGAGGCCCGCTTCGAAGCGCACCTGAGCGGCAGCCGATGTTGCGGTGCACCGTGGACCCTCAGGTCAGACGCCCCATAGCGCCGCTGTCTAAGGGGCCACGGACAAGGGATACGCTGCTTTCCGTCGTAAACTGTTGCAGACGATGGCGCGGTTCCAACGGTGCGACAGCCCTTGCGACGGCGAACCTTGAGGAGCACTACGAGTCGCCGCCCGGGAACCAAGGCACACCGGGCTGCAACATCCGCGTCGCGCTCATTTCGTCACCTGCCGTATTCGCACTTTTCCTGCAAAGCGCCGACTCTCGTCGCAACTGGCTCCGCATCTGCAGCGCATGGCGTTGTTCGATGTGAATACGGGACTGCGGAATCAGGAGCTGTGCAACTTGCGATGGGGCTGGGAGCAACGGGTGCCGGAGCTGGACACGCGCGAGATCAGGCGCAGTGTGTTCGTGCTGCCGGCGACGAGTGTGAAGAACCGGCAGGCGCGAGCGGTCATCCTGAACGACGTCGCCCAATCGGTGCTCGAGGAGGTGCGCGGGGAACCCCCCGTCTACGTCTTCACCTGGGAGAACCGCAAGGGAGAGCGACACCGGGTCGGGCATTTCCGGAACTCAGGATGGATCCAAGCCCGGCGCCGGACGGCCGACCGCTGTCTCCAAGAGCTTGGCAAAGAGGCGCCTGCGGGCTTCAGGAACGTCCGGGTGCACGACCTGCGCCATACGTCGGGCGGCGCCTAAGGGCAGCTGGCTTGTCCTTCGAGGACCGCCAGGACCTTCTGGGCCACCGCTCCACCCGAGTGACGACGGACTACAGTGCGGCGGAACTGCGGAACCTGCTCAACGCGGCCAACCGCCTGAAAAAGTCCCGCAATGACCGTCTTGCGCCTGACGGGATGAGCTTGAGTGCGCTCAAGTGACTGATTTATTTGGTGGGTGCTGACGGGATCGAACCGCCGACATTCGCCTTGTAAGGACGACGCTCTACCAGCTGAGCTAAGCACCCGACGCGGTCCGAAGTACCCACGGTCCGAGGCGAATGGCGGCCCGGAGCTGCGGCAACGCGGCGCTCAACAGATGATTGCGGCCGGAAACAGTGAGCGCCGTCACTCGCATCATAGCACCGCTTTCCTTGGCCTCGCGCGAGGTCGGCCGGCAGGGGATAGCGAGTGCGGGGCAGCAATACCGGGAGACTGCGAGGGCCTGTGGGCCATCGCAGTCTCCGCAGTAGGGCATGAGGAGAGACGCGGTTAGAGGCACCCGAAAGCGACCGTCAGTGAGCCGGTGGCGGCAGCGGCTTGGTGCGTCGCCCGTTGCGGCGTGCGCGCTTGTCGTCGGTCTCGGCACCCGGAGCAACTACCGGGGCGGCCGGCACCTCGGCGAGCTGCCGCGGCATCGGCTGCTCGGTGAGCGCCACGGCCAGTACCTCATCGATCCACTTGACCGGCTTGATCTCAAGGTTGCCCTTGATGTTATCCGGGATCTCGACCAGGTCCTTCTGGTTCTCGTCCGGGATCAGCACCGTCTTGATGCCGCCCCGATGGGCCGCCAGCAACTTCTCCTTGAGCCCGCCAATCGGCAGGACTTCCCCACGCAGGGTGATCTCACCCGTCATGGCGACATCCGAGCGCACCGGAATGCGGGTCAGGGCCGATACCAGCGCCGTGCACATCCCGATGCCGGCACTCGGGCCGTCCTTCGGGGTTGCGCCCTCGGGAATGTGCAAGTGCACGTCGAGCTTCTGGTAGAACTCAGACTCAAGCCCGAGTACCTGCGCGCGGGCGCGCACCACTGTCATGGCGGCCTGGATCGACTCCTGCATCACCTCGCCCAACTGGCCGGTGTGCTGCAGCTTGCCCTTACCCGGCACCACGGCCGCCTCAATGGTCAGGAGCTCGCCCCCGACCTCGGTCCAGGCGAGACCCGTGACCTGGCCGATGCGATTCATGTCCTCGGCCTTGCCGTAGCGGAAGCGGCGCACGCCCAAGAACTTGTCGAGATTGCGCGGCGTCACCGCGACCGACTTCTGCTCCTTCTTGTGCATGAGCATCTGCTTCACGGCCTTGCGGGAGATCTTGGCGATCTCGCGCTCAAGATTGCGCACGCCCGCCTCACGCGTGTAGTAGCGCACGATGTCCATGAGGGCCGCATCGGAAACCTTCAGCTCATCGGGCTTCAGGCCGTTGTTCTTCATCTGCTTCGGCACCAGGTAGCGCCGCCCGATATTCATCTTCTCGTCTTCGGTGTAGCCGGGCAGCCGTATCACTTCCATGCGATCGAGGAGCGGTGCTGGGATGTTGAGCGAGTTCGCCGTGCACACGAACATCACCTCGGAGAGGTCAAGGTCGACCTCGAGGTAGTGATCGTTGAAGGTCGAGTTCTGTTCCGGGTCCAGCACTTCCAAGAGCGCCGAGGAGGGGTCGCCGCGGAAGTCCATCGACATCTTGTCGACCTCATCGAGCAGGAACAGCGGATTGTGGACGCCCGCCTTGGACATGTTCTGCACGATCTTGCCGGGCATGGAGCCGATGTAGGTACGGCGGTGGCCGCGGATCTCGGCCTCATCGCGCACGCCGCCCAAGGACATGCGTACGAACTTGCGGTTGGTGGAGCGCGCGATGCTCTGGCCGAGGGAGGTCTTGCCGACGCCCGGGGGGCCGACGAGGCACAGGATCGGGCCGCGCAGCTTATCGACGCGCTGCTGCACCGCCAGGTACTCGACGATGCGTTCCTTGACCTTCTCCAGGCCAAAGTGATCCTCGTCCAGCACCTTCTGGGCGCGCGCGATGTCCTTGATGATCTTGGTGCGCTTCTTCCACGGCACCTTGACCAGCCAGTCGATGTAATTGCGCACGACGGTCGCTTCCGCGGACATCGGCGACATCATTTTCAGCTTGTTGAGCTCGCCGGTAGCCTTCTCGCGTGCCTCCTTGGGCATGCCGGCCTTGGCGATCTTCTGCTCGAGCTCGTTGATCTCGTTGCCGCCCTCGTCCATCTCCCCGAGCTCTTTCTGAATGGCCTTCATCTGCTCATTCAGGTAGTACTCGCGCTGGCTCTTCTCCATCTGCGCCTTGACGCGGCCGCGGATGCGCTTCTCGATCTGCAGCACGTCCATCTCGCTCTCGATGGCGACCAGGATGTGCTCGAGGCGCTTCCTGACGTCGAGGATCTCGAGCACCTTCTGCTTCTCGGCGAGCTTCAGCGACATGTGTGCCGCGACGGTGTCGGCCAGACGCCCGGCCTGCTCGATGCCGGCGAGCGCCGTCAGCACCTCGGGCGGCACCTTCTTGTTGAGCTTCACGTACTGCTCGAACTGGGAGATGACCGAGCGCGCGAGCACGTCCATCTCCTTCTCATCGTAGCTCTCCGCATCCGGCAGCAGCGTGGCGTCGGCAGAGTAGTACTCCCCGGCGTGCAGCTTCTCGATGCGTGTGCGATCGACCCCCTCCACCAGCACCTTGACGGTGCCGTCGGGGAGCTTCAGCAGCTGCAGCACCGTGGCCAGCGTTGCGATGCGGTACAGGTCATCGGCCTTCGGGTCATCCACGTCGGCCTGCTTCTGCGCGACCAGCATGATGCGCTTGTCGGTGCGCATCGCCACATCGAGCGCCTGGATGGATTTCTCACGCCCGACGAACAGCGGCAGCACCATGTGCGGGTACACCACGACATCACGTAGTGGCAGCACCGGCACGTTCTGCAGCTCGGCGGCAGGTGGGGGAACAGTCGTCGGAGTAGTCGGTTCGGACACGCTCAAGCCCTCGATGGACCCATGGGGGACCGGCTGCGGCGTCTGTCGGACCGCGGCCGGATGGCGCTTATGGCGCTAGTGTAGCGGGAATTGAGGCGCTGCCACCCCGTTTCAAGGGTGACGCACTTCGCAGGCGGGGCGTTCCGCGCAGGGACCCGCGCGGCGGCGGCCTCAGTGATGGTTCGTTCCTGCGGCGCGGCGCGGCTCGGCCTCTTCGGAGCCGTACACGACGTAGGGCTTGGTCTGCCCGTCGATCACGGTCTCATCGATCACGATGCGGGCCACGTTGCGCATCGAGGGCAGCTCGTACATGGTGTCGAGCAGCACGGTCTCGAGGATCGTGCGCAGGCCGCGGGCGCCGGTCTTGCGCTGCATGGCGCGGCGCGCCACGGCGCGCAGCGCCTCGTCGCGGAACTCAAGCTCGGCGCCTTCCATCTCGAAGAGACGGCGGTACTGCTTCGTCAGCGCGTTCTTGGGCTCGGTCAGGATCGAGATCAGCGCGCCCTCATCGAGCTCATCGAGCGTCGCCACCACCGGCAGGCGGCCGACGAACTCCGGGATCAGGCCGTACTTGATCAGGTCCTCCGGCTCCGCATCGTGGAACAGGTCGCTGCCGTGCGGGCGCGTATTGAGGTCACGCACCTCGGAGGTGAAGCCGATGCCCGACTTCTGCGTGCGGTTGAGGATGATCTTCTCGAGGCCCGCGAACGCCCCGCCGCAGATGAACAGGATGTTGCTCGTGTCCACCTGCAGGAATTCCTGCTGCGGATGCTTGCGGCCACCCTGGGGCGGCACCGAGGCGATGGTGCCCTCGATCAGCTTCAGCAGTGCCTGCTGCACACCCTCGCCGGAAACGTCACGGGTGATCGAGGGGTTGTCGGACTTACGGGAGATCTTGTCGATCTCGTCGATGTAGACGATGCCCGTCTGTGCCTTCTCGACGTCGTAGTCGCACTTCTGCAAAAGCTTCTGGATGATGTTCTCGACGTCCTCGCCGACATAGCCGGCCTCGGTGAGCGTCGTCGCATCGGCGATCGTGAAGGGCACGTTGAGGAGGCGCGCGAGCGTCTCGGCGAGCAGCGTCTTGCCGCAGCCAGTCGGGCCGATCAGGAGGATGTTGCTCTTGGCAATCTCGACCTCGTCCTTGGCGCGGGCGCTGCCGGTACGGGTCTGCAGGCGCTTGTAATGGTTGTACACCGCCACGGACAGCACCTTCTTGGCGCGCTCCTGGCCGATGACGTACTCATCGAGCACCTTCTTGATCTCGTGGGGCTTGGGGAGCTTGTCGCGCGCGCGCTCGGCGCGGTCCTCGAGCTCCTCGCGGATGATGTCGTTGCACAGCTCGACGCATTCGTCGCAGACGAACACCGAGGGGCCGGCGATCAGCTTGCGGACTTCGTGCTGGCTCTTCCCGCAGAAAGAGCAATACAGGAGCTTGCCGTCGTCGTGACGGTTGCGGGAATCTTCAGTCATCGAGGTCCCTCATATTCTCCGCGTCGCACGGGCCGGAAAAGCGCTGGTGCACTTTGTTATAGCACGGTGCCCGCACCCTACGCAAAGCGCTGCCGTCCCTGTATTTCCCGGTCAGGGTGCGGAAAATGTAGACGCGGTTCACCACTTTTACATTTGCTGGCGGCAAGCCCCGAATATGGGGCCGCTCAGGCCTTATTCGAGGGTACCGGCACCAGCGAGCCGCGCTTGTCGAGCACGCTGTCCACCAGCCCGTACTTCACCGCCTCGGTGCAGTCCATGAAGCGGTCACGGTCGGTGTCCTGCTTGATGCGCTCCACGCTCTGGCCGGTGTGTTTGGCGAGAATCCGGTTCAGGCGGTCGCGGGTGTCGAGCATCTCCTTGGCGTGGATCTCCATGTCCGCGGCCTGGCCCTGGAAGCCCCCGAGCGGCTGGTGGATCATGACCCGCGCGTGCGGCAGGCAGTAGCGCTTGCCCGCAGCGCCGGAGGCCAGCAGCACCGCCCCCATGCTGGCGGCCTGCCCCACGCAGATGGTGCTGACGTCGGGCTTGATGAACTGCATGGTGTCGTAGATGGCCAGGCCTGAACTCACTACCCCGCCTGGGGAGTTGATGTAGAGGGCGACGTCCTTCTCGGGGTTCTCCGACTCCAGGAACAGCATCTGGGCGACGACGATGTTCGCCATGAAGTCATCGATCGCCCCGACGATGAAGATGACGCGCTCCTTGAGCAGGCGCGAGTAGATGTCGTAGGCGCGCTCGCCGCGCGCGGTCTGTTCGACGACGATGGGGACCAAATTCAGGTTACGCTCGTTCATGTGCCGCTCACCTCGTGCTGTTGCTGGCCCTCTGCGGGCGCGGCGTGGTGTTCGTGTCTGTCCTCGTGCTCATGACCGGCATGGTCATGCTCATGATCGTGTTGGGCCTCACCAAAGCCGGTGAGTTCCTTGAAGGTCATCGGTTTCTCGGTCACCTGGGCGTTGGCCACGACCCAGTCGATCACCTGATCCTCCAGAGCCGCCGATTCAATCTGGCGCATCGCGTCGGGGTTTTGCAGGTAGGCGCGGCGCGCCTGCTCGGGGTCCGGGTAGCTCTCAACGAGCTCGGTCAGGCGCTCGCGCACCCGTTCACGGTCGACCGCCAGCGCCTGACTCTGCACGATCTGGGAGATGACCAGACCGAGCGCGGCGCGGCGCTGCGCCGCCTGCTCGAAACGCTCGCGCGGCGGCAGCGCCCCGGCGTCGCGGATGCCCATGCGGCGCGCCGTATCCAGCTGCAGCTCCTGCACCTGCTCGTCGATGAGCGCGCGCGGCACGTCCACCGGATTGGCGCGGTACAGCCCCTCCAGCACCTGCACGCGCAGACGGTTCTTGATGACCCCGGCCAGCTCCCGCTCCATGCTCTTGCGAACCTCGCCGCGCATCTCCTCGATGCCGCCCTGCTCCACACCGTAGGCGCGGAAGAACTCAGCGTCGACCTCCGGAAGGGACTGCTCCTCGACCGCCTTAATGGAGAGGCGCAGGTCGGCGGACTGCCCGGCAAGGCGCTTGTTCGGGTGATTGGCGGGGAACACAGCCGCGATATCACGGCTATCGCCGGCGCGGGTGCCCTTGAGGCCCTCCTCCAGCTCCGGCATTGCCTGGCCGCCGCCGAGCACCACGCGCACATCCTTGAGGTCGCCGTCCTCGATGAGTTTGCCCCCGATGCGGGCCTGGTAGTCAAAGAGCACGCGGTCGCCGTCCCGCGCAGTGCGTTCAACGGCGGTGAACACCGGCCGCTGGCGGCGCATGTTCTCGATCATGGCCTCGACGTCGGTGTCGGTCACGGCGGCGGTCGGCTTCTCGATCGTGATCGCGTCCGGGGAGGCAACTTTGATCTCGGGCAGCACCTCGAAGGTCGCGGCGTACTTGAGGTCAGTCTCGGGGCCGAGCGCGAGGGGCTCGATACGCGGGCCACCAGCCGGCCGCAGCTTTTCCTGGTTGACGGCCTGCGCGAAGGAGCTGCGCATGAGGTCGTTGAGCACCTCGGCGCGCACCTGCTCGCCGAACTGCTTGGCGATCACGGCCAGAGGGGCCTTGCCGGGACGAAACCCCTTCAGGCGCGCGGTGCGCGAGAGCTGCCTCAGGCGCTGTTGCACCTCCTGCGCCACTTCCGTGGCAGGCACCGCGACTTCCATGCGCCGCGTTAGCCCACCGGTGTCAGACAAGGAGACTTCCATCAATTCGGTCCTTCAGCCCCGCCGCGGACCCCGAAACGGCGGTGAGCCATTAGCAAAACCACTACAGCTAAGGAGAACTGGTGCGAAAGGAGAGACTCGAACTCTCACGGGTTGCCCCACTGGGTCCTAAGCCCAGCGCGTCTACCAGTTCCGCCACTTTCGCCCGTGCCGTGAGCACCGCACCCACTTAGGTTGACCCATACCAGTCGGCCGTGCGTTGGCGTGTGAGGATTATAGCCGATACCGTCAAGCAGCCGGCCGGAGAGACCGGCCCGCGGCAGCCCGCCTGGCCCCCCGCTGCTGGCGCCCGGAGGAGCGTTCCGGCCCATGCCGGCGGCATCTGCTCTTTGAGGCAGATAACACTGTAATCAGGAGTTCTCGGCGTAACTTTGTTTACTGATTAAAATCAGTCTCTTATATTGCGCTCGGGGGCGTGCTCCGCGGCGGAGATTGTCGGGTGCACGCAGGCAGAACCCAAACGGCCAGCCGGTGACACCTACCTCATGCGGCACAGCAGGTGCGGCGTGGGCAGAACCTTAGTAGCTTGTGAGCTTGGCGGCACTCCGCGATAACCCCTGAAGGCACCGGTAGGGGCTTGTGAGGGTGCCGGCGGGACACAGAGAAAGAAATAATGCGTTCCATTCTGATAGGGCACTCCTACTTCCTGCATCTCGATCCAAAGCAGTTCGAACGCGCCAAGCCTTATCCGCCGCTGGCAACGTTGCAGGTGGCGGCGAGCCTGCGTGAGAGCGGCTACCGCGTGACTTTGTTCGACGCGATGCTGGCCACCGGCGTCGGCGAGTACCACCAGAAGCTGGAGGAGTCCCGGGCCGAGGTGGTGGTGCTCTATGAGGACAACTTCAACTTCCTGACTAAGATGTGCCTCGCGGCCATGCGCGAGGCGTGCTGCGAGATGATCCGCGCCGCCCGCGTCCGCGGCGCGCGTGTCATCGTCGCCGGCTCGGACGCGACCGATGCCCCGGAGGTCTACCTGCGGGCCGGCGCCGACGTGGCCCTCATCGGCGAGGGCCTGGAGACCCTCAGCGCCCTCGTGAAGCGCCTCGATGCGCGCGCGGACCTCCCCACGGCCGAGCTCACTGCCGGACTCTCCAGCCTTGCCTATCTGCACGCGGATGCCGTGCACCACGTCAACGAGGCACTGCGCCCCTCCTCCGCCGCGCCCTCCCCGGAGCTACCGGCCTGGGACCTGATCGACGTCGAGCGCTATCGGGCCGTGTGGCAGAAGGCGCACGGATTCTTCAGCCTCAACATCGCCGCTTCCCGCGGCTGCCCGTTCCGCTGCAACTGGTGTGCGAAGCCCATCTGGGGCAACCAGTACGCGCAGCGTAGCCCCGAATCCGTCGCCGCAGAGCTCATCTACCTCAAGCGCCGGTTCAACCCCGACCACCTCTGGTTCGCAGACGACATCTTCGGCTTCCGACCTGCCTGGGTGACACGGTTCGCGCAGGCGCTGCGCGCCCAGGACGCACGAGTGCCCTTCACCATCCAGATCCGGGCGGACCTCACCACCGTCGCGATGGTCGAGGCGCTGCGCGATGCCGGCTGCGTCGAGGCCTGGATCGGGGCGGAGAGCGGCAGCCAGCGCATCCTCGATGCCATGAACAAAGGCACCACGGTGCCCGAGATCCTCGCGGCGCGCGCACTTCTGAAAGAGCACGGTATCCGCGTCGGGTTCTTCATCCAGCTCGGCTACATTGGCGAGCAGCTGGCCGACATCCTCGCCACGCGCGAGCTTCTGGAAGCGGCGCTTCCGGATGACGTGGGCGTGAGCGTTTCCTACCCACTGCCGGGGACGAAGTTCTTCGAGCAGGTGCGGGGGCAGTTCCTGAACGGCAAGACCCACTGGAAGGACAGCGGCGACCTGGCGATGATGTTTCGCGGCACCTACAGTTCGAACTTCTACCGCGCCATTCGCAACCTCCTGCACGAGCAGGTGAGCATCGGGCAGCTGGACCGCGCCGGGCGTGCCGAGGCCAAGCGCAGCCTCGAGTTGCGCTGGCGGACCCTGCAGAAGAGCGAGAGCGCCTTCCGGGCGAGCCGCGCCGCCCTCTGACGCGCGCGCCCTGCCCATGGGACGGATCCTGCTGACGCACGGCTACTTCCTCTCGGAGGACGAGAAGGAGCAGCAGATCATGAAGCCGTATGCGCCGCTCGGGCTCCTTTATCTGTCCGGTTACCTGAAATCGCGCGGTCACCGGGTCGAGGTCTACGACAGCACTTTCGGGGAGCGCGGCGAGCTCATCAGCCAGCTGCAGCAGGTCCCCGCAGTCCTCGGCATCTACACCAATCTCATCACACGCGGCTCGGTACTGCGCATCGTGAGCGCGGCCAAAGCCTGTGGCTGGCAGGTGATCCTCGGAGGCCCGGAGAGCGCGAACTACGCCGAGGAATATCTCGAGGCCGGCGCGGACGTGATCGTGATCGGCGAGGGCGAACTGACCCTCGATGAGCTGTTGCTGGCGCTGCCGCAAGCGGGCTCCCACGCGCTCGCGCACGTGCGCGGCATCGTGTTCAAGGACGCTACAGGTGCCATCGTGCGCACGCCCGAGCGCGCCAAGATCGCCGACCTCGACACGCTACCGCTGCCGGACCGCGCTGCCATCGACCTTGAGCGCTACGTAGAGGTCTGGCGCCGGCATCACGGCTCCGGCAGCGTCAACCTCATTACCGCACGCGGCTGTCCTTACAAGTGCACCTGGTGCTCACACGCCGTGTACGGTTACTCGCACCGCCGGCGCAGCCCGGCGGCGGTGGCCGAGGAAGTCGCGGGCATCGTCGCCCGCTACCGCCCCGATCAGCTGTGGTATGCGGATGATGTATTCACCATCAGCCACCCGTGGCTCCACAGCTACTCGGCGGAGCTGAAGGCGCGCAGCCTGCATCTGCCGTTCGAGACGATCACACGCGCCGACCGGCTGCAGAGTGAGGCGGCTGCGGCGACCCTTGCTGAGCTGGGCTGCTACCGGATCTGGATCGGCTCGGAGAGCGGCAGTCAGCGCATCCTCGACGCCATGCAACGTGACGTGACAGTAGCGGAGGTGCACCGCGCGGTGGAGCTTGCGCAGCGCCACGGCATCCAGGTCGGCATGTTCCTCATGTGGGGCTACGAGGGCGAGGAGCTGGAGGACATCGCGGCCACCGTGGAGCTCGTGCGCAGCACCAACCCGGATATCTTCCTGACGACGGTCTCCTACCCTATCAAGGGGACGCCGTACTTCAAGCGGGTGCAGGAGCGCGTGCACCTGTCGCTCGACTGGGCCGAGGCCTCCGACCGCGACTACCAGATCGCAGGGCGCCGCGGGCGCGACTACTACCGCCTCGCCGACGTCTGGCTGCGCAGCGAGGTCGAGGCCGGCAGACTCGAGCACAGCAATCCGCACCGCTCTGCCGAGCTTTTCCTGGCCGCGCGGCAGGCGCGCGATGAGTTGGCGCGCTCATCCTGAGTAGCCTGGACGATGCGCGCTGCAGCGGTAGTGTCCTTTCCGTGAACAGTCCCGGGCGCGGCCGCAACATCACGGGCGCCGAGTACGTGCGCCTGCTGACCGCGCAAGAATCGGACCGCCGCGCGCGCGCGGCCTTCCGGGGGCGCGCCCTGGCACTCAGTGCACCCGGGCAGCGGCTGTATGATTTCGGCGCCGGTCCGGGACTCGATGCGCGCTACTACGCCGAGCACGGCCGCATCGTCGAGGCCTACGACGTAGACCCAGACATGTGCGCCTACTTCAGCGAGTACTGCGCGGACCTGATCGCCGGCGGCGCCGTCACGCTGCACCCGGATAGTTTCCCGCAGTTCCTGGCGAGCCCGGCGCGCGCGCCCGCGCGTCAAGTCGACCTCGTCACGTCGAACTTCGCGCCCCTGAATCTCGTGGAGGACCTCGACGCATTGTTCACAAGCTTCGCGGCGCTCACACGCCCAGGCGCCGCCGTGCTCGCAAGCGTGCTCAGTCCCTACCACCTCGGTGATCTGCGGTACCGCTGGTGGTGGGGAAATCTGCGGCGCCTCATCGCCCACGGAAGCTACGCGGTCGAGGGTTCCCAGGGCCCAATCTGGCGGCGGCGGCTTAGCGAGTACGCCGCGCTCTGCGCCCCGCGCTTCACCCTCGAGCGGGTGTTCCGGTGCACCGCGCGCGCAGCGCACGCCACGGATGAGAGTGGCATTGAGCCGCGCTCACCCCTTGCCTTCGCCCGCCTCAGCACCTCGCGATTCATCTTCCTGCTGTTCCGGCGCGCGTGAGCTCTGCGTAAAGCGCCTCGAACGCGCGCGCGGTGTAGTCGGCGTCCTCTTGCAGCGCGCGTACCTGTGCGGCGCGCGCCAGCGCCATCCGCAGCTCCTCATCCGCAAGCACCCCCGCCACAGCCATGGCGAGGGCCTGCGGATCGGCTGGCGGCACCACGTGCGCGGCCTGCGGCGCCCACTCCGCCAGGTGCCCGACCGCCGTGCCAACGCTCGGCACACCGGCGACTGCGGCCTCCAGCACCACCATCGGGCCCGCCTCGTGGCGCGAGGAGAGCAGCATCAGGTCTGCGGCCTCGATGAGCGGACGCAGCTGCCGCTGCGTGAGAAAGCCGTG
>Ga0302177_10000171_pt1 | contig 54426 bp, 51 predicted proteins | sample I_Palsa_E1_2_FD_198780 | JGI IMG/M metagenome (GOLD analysis project Ga0302177, IMG submission 198780) | Peat permafrost microbial communities from Stordalen Mire near Abisko, Sweden - I_Palsa_E1_2 | ecosystem: Environmental > Terrestrial > Soil > Palsa > Peat permafrost | place: Sweden... | reverse complement strand
CTGTGCGGGGCCTGATCCTCGAGGATCTGGGCTACCGTCGACTTCCCCGCACCCGCCGGTCCGGTGACAACTACAAGTCTTCCCATGAGGCAATTATCGATGTCAGCAGCCCGATCCCTGTTAGGCGATCTGGGGCGCAGTGAGAACCACGCGTAGTTCGTTGCCGTGCCGATTGTGGGCTCAACTGCCGGTGTCGAGGTTCTGCTGTCCGAGATCGGCCAGGATCTGGCGGTGGGCGGCCTGGCAGCCGATCTCGTTGCGGCCGATGATGGTGTCGCTGTGCCCGGCGGCGAGGCCGATGCCGGATGACTCGATCACGACGGCATCCTCGTCACGGATGACGGCCTGGATCAGCGGTACGTAGCTGTCGAAGAACTCCCGGACCGCAGGATCTTTGAGCGGCGTGCGGCTGAGGATGCTGTGACGGACCATGCTCGTCGTCGGTGTGGTTCCGGGCCAAAACTGGAGGAGCTCGCCGCCGAGTGGGGAGGCCGCCATCACGGCGAACGGATAGAAGTAATAGATGGAGACGGCGTTCTCGCCTTTTGCCGGTTCGCTGTCGTGGCCGATGCTGGCTAGCGGGACGCCCAGGCGGTGGTGGCGGCCGAACTGGTCGAAGGTGGTGATATTGGAGATCGTCCCCATGCCGACTATCGAGTTCCGGTGCACATAGGGGAAGTGGTAGGTCTCTTGGAAAGCCTCCAGCCCACATTTCCAGTTGGCGCCGAGCTCGAGCTCCATGACAGCCGCGATCTCGTAGTCGACACCCCAGGAGTCGAGCTCGGTCTCAAAGTGACCGAGGTGCGCGTCGAGGTCAAGGGTGCCGTGCGGGTCCCGTAGCGCCCAGAGGAATCCTGCACGTTCCTCACTGGGTAGCTCGATCAGCCCGAGGGTGTCGGGATCCCGGTCGTCGAAGCCCTCCCGACCGGGCATTCCCACGAGCGCCCCGCTAGTGTCATAGGTCCACGCGTGGTAGGAGCAGGTAAACCGCCGGGCGCACCCGGCCCCCTCGGCGACCCGTGCGCCGCGGTGACGGCAGACGTTGACGAAGACTCGGGCCCGTTTCTCGTCGCGGACCACAAGCACCGGTGTGTCGACGAGCGTCATCGTCACGAATTCGCCTGGGTGCTTAACCATCAGGCGAGGCCCGACAAGAAGGGGCGCGGCGAAGGTCGTGGCCAGTTCGCGTGCAGCGATCGCTGGATCGGTGTAGTTGGCGTTCGGGATCCGCAGCGTGCTCTCGGCCATGTCGCCCTGCCCGGCCAGCACCGCCGCATGGATGCGCGGCGTGAGTTCACCCATCGGGCCAGGCCCGAAACCCTCGTCGCGGATCAGCTGATCCGCCTGTTCTTGTATCGTCATCATGCTCCTCTGGTCGTCGCGTCTGTGGATCGCTGTTTGGTGTTCATCGCGTGGTCGTGGCTCACGGCCGGGCCCACCCACCGGTGCAAGTACGCCCGCAGCCGATCGCCAGTGAGTGGTGGGTCCCCGGGATCGACGACCAGCGACTGCAGGATGCGAAGCATGAACTCGGCGAGCGCGTCGAGGTCGTCGGCGGACCGGTAACCGGCGGCGCACCAGTCCACCGGCGCCGACTCGAGCACATTCCGACCTAGCTCGACGGCGACGGCCGAGGTCATCTCTCGAGGACGGGGACCTCGTGGGGGTGCGAGGACGAGCGCGACCTCCGTGCGCCGCCCGATTTCCTCCAACGTGGACGCGATGCCCTCGACCACCGCGTGTTCGGGGTCCTCGACCAACGAAAGTCCATCGGCGATGTCGTCGAGGAACGACTCCAAGCCGTCCGATGCGGCAGCGAGCAGCAGCGCCTCCGCGCTCGGGTGGTAGCGGTAGACCGTCGCCCTGCTGACCGACAGCGCATCAGCGACCTCCGCCACGGTCGGCGCGGAACCGGTCGCCCGCACGATCGCCCGAGCTGCATCGACGATCCGCCGTCGGGCGTCCACATCCTCTGTCGGGAGATCACCACCCCAGCCGTGTCGTCGCACCGATCTGACGATACACGAATATAATGTGTATTGTCTACGAGTGACGCGTCCTCCGCCCAGGGCCGAGCATCTCCGGCTCGCTTCGACATGGATGCCGAGCCCGCTCTGCGGGCGGCGCAATCGCCGTCAGGATGCCGTTCCCGAATAGCCCAAAGTGACTGCTTGGACGGGTTAGCGCGCCGTTAGTAGTTGGACCTGCCACGCCAACTCTCAGCGTCCCCTAGAGGATCGGGCTACGCCTCGATCCTAGAGTGGGCCGATGATCCCTAGCGACCAGCTTGATCCCGAGATCGCCGAAACAGTTCGGGCGGTGGCTCTCCCCGACTTGGATGAGAACCTGCTGCAGGTCATGCGGGAGTTGTCGCTTCCGGGGCCGGAACTGTCCGACTTGGTGACACGAGAGGAGATGGAGATCCCCGCAGTGAGTCCCGGAGACTTCCCGATCGCCGTGCGAGTGCATGCACCGGCCGACTGGTCCGACCTGCTCCCCGGCGTTGTCGCCCTTCATGGCGGTGGTTATGTCTTCGGCGATAGAGCGATGTATGACGGGCTCTTCGACCGCTGGTGCCTCGATCCCGGGATGGTGGGGGTATCCGTCGAGTACAGGCTCGCCCCCGAGACGCCCTATCCGGGGCCACTTGAAGACTGCTATCGGGCCCTCCAGTGGACGGCAACGAATGCCGAAGCCCTCGGGATTGATCCGTCGTGCATAGGACTCTACGGAGCGAGCGCAGGAGGGGGCCTGGCCGCCGCGTTGACCCTATTGGCCCGGGACCGTGGCGAGATCGACATCGCCTTTCAATTTCTTCAGTATCCCATGCTCGACGACCGGCAGATTACGCCTTCTAGCCAACTCGACGATCTGCACCTCTGGAGCCGCCGCTCCAACGAGTTCGGTTGGAGGGCATACCTCGGGGATCTCTATGGCAGTGACGACATCCCCGGATACGCCGCTCCCGCCCGAGCGGAAGACCTGGAGGGTCTGCCGCATGCGTACATCTGCGTGGGGGCCATGGACGGGTTCAGGGATGAGGACATCACCTATGCCTTGCGCCTGCTTCAGGCCGGCGTGCCGACCGAGCTTCATGTGCTTCCCGGTGTCCCGCATGGCTTCGATGCGATGGGGGACTCCGCAATCGCCCGTCAATCCGATCACAATGCCGACGAATGGATCCGGCGTCAGGTGCGCAGCCGCCATTCCTGACCGAGCAGCGCATAGTCGGCCTCCCCCCCCCAGCGACTCGGAGCGCCATTCACGGCGTCAATCCAATACACCACTCACTGAGACTCAAACTGTCCCGGGCCTCAAGCCAGTCGCTGGCAGAAAGGGGAGCGGCCCCGATAGTGTATGCTTCCGCATGGGTATGACGAGTTTAGATACAAGCCCGCCGAGCCACCCTGCAGGCAACGGCCGGGGGCATGCCAGCTGGAACTAGGTGGTCCGCGCAAATTGAGAGTCGACCGTCGCATGCTCACCAGGTACGACCGGGTGGCGGACCGGAGGAGGCCGTATGAACCCCGCACTTGACGGTCTAAACGTCCTTGAACTGGGGGCGGGAAGCATGCCGGCGTCGATCACTGGCATGCTGCTCGCTGACAACGGTGCGGGGGTGACCAAGGTTGAGCCTCCCGAGGGTGATCGGATGCGTACGCTTTTCCCGACGGGGTTCCTGGTGTGGAACCGGGGCAAGGAGAGCTTGATCGCCGACCTGCGGACAACCGAGGGTCTGGGCGCTGTCACCGAGTGGGCTCGATCCGCCGACGTGGTGATCGAAGGACTTGCCACTGGGCGGCTGGAACGGTGGGGACTGTCCTTGTCAGCGCTGCGCACCCAGTGTCCCAGGCTCGTCACCTGCTCGATCAGCGGCTTTGGTCCGCGCTCCATCTACTCAAAACTCAAGAGCTACGAAGGCGTGGTTGCAGCGAAATGCGGCTTCTACAATCGTGGCGATTTTGGGTTCAGACGGGGCCCGATCTTCGCAGCGCCCGCCCTTGCAAGCTCTGGAGCAGCCCAGATGGCCTTCTCGGGCATCCTGGCGGCCCTCTATCTGCGTGAGGAGTCCGGTCGTGGCCAGCATATTGAAGCCTCGATGTTTGCCGGTCTGACGCCGCTTGACTATTTCTCGACCACGCACTTTCAACTCGCCGCTCGGGCGAACGCGACGCGGAGCGCGACCGAGGCTGCGGCATCGCCCGGCGGTCTCTTCGCCGCTAGCCGCTATTCGCTCTACCTGCTGACAAAGGACAACCAGTGGGTGGTCGTCGCCGTGCAGCAGGCACAGAACGCAAAAGCACTCATGAGCGCGATGGGACTAGAGCGCACGTACGACGACCCACGGTTCGCCAACGCACCGGTCTTTCAATCAGCAGAAGACGCGCAGGCGTGGGAGACGATCCTCTGGGAAGCCTTCCGGGAGCGCACCTGGGGGGAACTCGAACCGTTGCTGTTCGCGAACTCCGACATGCCCTTCGAGCGGGCAGTTCGGAGCGAGCTTGGACTCGACCATCCCCAGATGCGTCACAATGGCCATGTCGTCTCGGTACCTGACCCTCTCGTCGGCCCTGTGCGCCAGGTCGGTCCCATCGCGACCATGGATCGATCCCCGTCGCGTATCACGCGATCCGCACCTTCCTTGGGTGAGCATGGCACCCTACCTGAGGCCGAGACCTCCATTTTCGCCGAGGCACCCCATCAGGGGGCGCCCCTCGTCGGCGTGACAATCGTCGAGTTCGGCTTCTTTTTCGCGATGCCCTTCGGTGTGTCCCTCGCCTCTTCCCTTGGCGCACGTGTCATCAAGCTGGAAGATGCTAACGGCGATCCGATTCGGCGTGCCTTTGGGGGGTACGCGGGGTGCGCGAAGGTGATGGAGGGGAAGAAAAGTCTTTCGATCGACCTGAAGAGCGTCGAAGGGCGCGCGATCGTGCACAAGATCATCGAGTCCGCCGATGTGTTCGTCTTGGGATTTCGATCGGGGGTGGCCGAACGTGTCGGTCTCGACTACGAAACCCTACGTGCCATCAACCCTCGGCTCGTTTACGTCCACTCGAGTGGTTACGGTCCTGACGGACCCTACGCAAACCGACCGATGTACGCCCAGACTGCCTCGGCGACGGTTGGAGCGTTCCAACGAAACTCGCCCTATTGGATGGACGCCGATGTCATCGGCGACTTCGGGGTTCCCGAGCTCGAGGCCCTCGTCGCCCCGCGGGTGCGCGGACCGTCCGATGGCGACGGTAATGCAGCGTTGGCTGTCTGCACCTCGATTCTGCTCGGGTTGATGCACCAGAAGCGGGCCGGCGTTGGTCAGCGCGTGTGGACGACGATGATCGTCGGGAACGCGTATGCTTACTCGGACGACTTCAACGCCTACGAGGGCAAGGCACCACTGGCCAAGCCCGACCCCGACCTCTACGGGTTACACGCGCTCTACCGTCTGTATGAGGCGAGGGAGGGGTGGATCTTCCTCGCCGCGCCGTTGCAGTCCGAGTGGGAGGTGCTGGCGCCGGCGCTGGGCTTGGTCGAGTTGCTCGCCGACGGGCGCTTTAGCGATTCCGACTCACGGAAGTCCAATGACGGCGCGCTGATCGACGCTATCGGTGCGGCGGTCAAGATCAAGGCGGCCGGCGAGTGGGAATCGATCCTCACCGAGGCGGGTGTTGGCTGCGCAGCGGTCTTCCCCGGGACGTTCTCTGCGTTCTGTTCCACCGATGCCGAGGCACTTGCCTGCGAACTGGTGATCGAAGTGGAGCACCCGGTGCTCGGCAAGCTGATCCGGCACGGGCCTCCAGTGCAGTTCTCCGATACCCCTGCACGCATCGCCACCAGCTGTCTACGGGGCGATGGTTCCACGGAGATTTTGGCTGACTACGGATTTAGCGACGTTGAGATCGGTGATCTTGTGAAACGCGGCATCGTTTTTGGACCCGACGAACAGACAGGAAATGGAGTCTGACCATGACAAAGATCTGGGCAAATTCCGGCGACTCGCATTTCTTGGAGCCGCGCGACCTCTGGCAGACGATACTTCCACCCGACCTGGCGGCCCGGATGCCTCGAAGCGAAATAGACGGCGGCGAGGAGATCGTCCACGTCGACGGCCTCACGTTCAGGCGCAAGCTCCCGGCCTTCGCCCAGAAGCGAGTGGACGGAAAGGAGACCATCGCCGAGATGAGTTATCGGCCGCCGGGCTCCCGAGATCTGCAGGCGCGCCTCGCCGACCTCGACGATGAGGGCATCTGGGCTGAGGTGATCTATCCGTCGCTCGGACTTTGGAATCCCCTCATCAAGGATCCCGATCTGGTGCGCATTGCCTGTCAAGCCGAGAACGAGTGGGTCGCCTCCGAGATCCAGGGCGCCGCCCCTGCTCGGTTTGTACCCACGGCCCAGCTGCCACTCCTCACAATGGAACACGCGCTGGCGGAATTAGAGCACGTGGCGGCGATCGGGCTGCACGCCATCTGCCTGCCCTCGGGGCTGCCGTCGAACGTTGACGACTACCACCTCGACTCCTGGGAGCCCATCTGGGCGCTCGCCGAGGAAGCCGGCATCGTCGTCACCTTCCACATTGGTTCCGATGGAGAGGTGATCGACACGATCGCCTACCGTGGACCAGGCGGAGCGCTCCTCAACTACGTCGAGACAAGCTACGGCGGGCAACGGTGCGCCATGAAGATGGTCGCCTCCGGGGCACTCGATCGACACCCCGATCTTAAGGTGCTTGTCTCCGAGGGCGGAGCGACCTGGGTGCCCTTCCTTGGTGATCGGATGAACGAAGCCTTTCGCCAACATTCGATGTTCATCCGTCCTCGCCTGTCGGCGACACCGAAAGAGATCCTCTTCCGCCAGGTGTACGCGTCGTTCCAGCACGACGAGTCTGCACCTGCCGCGAACTGGGCGATGGGGTACAAGAACGTGATGTGGGGTAGCGACTACCCTCACATCGAAGGTACCTTCGGCCATACGCAAAAGACGCTGCACGAACTCTTCGACGACGTCGCGCCCGAGGTTCGCGAGCGCATCACTCACGGCGCATTCAAAGAACTCTTCCCGCACGTCTCGGACGCACCGGCCGCGTAAGAGACAGGGCAAGGATGATGTCGGAGTCGGGGCTGTGACCGAACACCCTCAAGCAGCCACGAACCTGGAGAGCAGCACGTGATCGACGTGGCCTCGGCCGATGAGCTGCTGTCGACAACGAGGGCGGTTCGGCGGCGTCTGGACCTAACCCGTCCGGTCGATCCGGGGCTGCTGCTCGAGTGCGTCCGGCTAGCCCTCCAGGCACCGGCTGCGGTGAATACACCGCCCTGGCGTTTCGTGATCATCACCCACCCCGAAACGCGGCGGGCTGTGGGAGAGATCTACCGCTCGGCCGGTGTCGAGTGGGTGGATGTTCCGCTGCTAGCGATGCCCGAGGGTCCGGCCCGCAAGGTGACCGAAGAGGCGCAGCGATTCATGCACGTAGTAGATAAGGTCCCGGCTCTTGTGCTCGTATGCGCCCTTCGACCGCTTTTCGATCAGCCCCTAGCCGTCCAGATGTCCGCTCTCGGTTCGGTTCTTCCCGCTGTATGGAGTTTCCAGCTGGCCCTCCGGGCTCGTGGCCTGGGGTCGGTCTTCACGACGTTGCACCTATGGCGTCACGAGGAGATGGCGGAACTCCTCGGAATCCCGCCCGACGTCACACAGGTGGCTCTCCTCCCCGTTGCCTTCACCCTTGGCACGGAGTTCAAGCCGGCCCGTCGCCCCGACCCAGAAGACGTCGTCTCGTGGAACTCCTGGACGGGCACCCGGGTCGCTACTGGTCTGTCTCGCGACGCTGACAATTGATCTTGCGTTCTCGCCGGTGACGGAACGCCCGAACGAAAGGCATGCAATGACAAGTGAGTGGTTGGGAAAGGCTAGTCTCCTCATTGATGGTGAGTTGACCGAGGCCGAGGATGGGGCCCGCTACCCGAATGTGAACCCGGCGACCGAGGAAGTGATCGGTGAAGGGGCCGATGCGTCGTCTGTAGACATGGATCGAGCTATCGACGCGGCGCGACGGGCCTTCGATGAGTCCGCGTGGAGCACTGACGTGGCGCTTCGGGTCCGAGCTCTTCGCCAACTCCATGACGGCCTCATGAAGAACGCAGATGCTTTCCGAGCTCTGACCGTGGCCGAGACCGGCCTGCCGACTATGTACCTAAACAACGTGGGGTTTGACGGCCCTGTCTCAGGGATCAATTGGTTCGCTGGCCTGTTGGAAGACTACGACTTCGTGGAGGATCACGGAGTCGCTGAGGCGCTGGGGACCGCCAGCCACCGGTGGGTCGAGCGGGAAGCCATCGGCGTGGTTGGCGCAATCACTCCGTGGAATATGCCGACGATGGTGAACGTAGCCAAGCTCGCCCCAGCCCTTGCTGCAGGCAACGCGGTGATCCTAAAGGGTGCGCCGGATACGCCGTGGTGTGCGAGCGCACTGGCGAAGATCATCGCCGAAGACACCGAGATCCCGCCAGGGATCGTCAACGTGATCACCTCAAGCGCTAACGAACGAGGTCAGGAGCTTGTAACCGATCCTCGGGTCGACATGATCACCTTCACCGGATCGACGGCGACGGGACGGCGCATCATGACCCTCGGCGGTGAGACAGTGAAGAAGTGCTTCCTTGAATTGGGAGGCAAGTCGGCCAACATCGTCCTCGAGGACGCGGATCTGACACAGGGTGTCGCGGCATCTGCTGGAATGGTGCTGGTCCACGGTGGCCAGGGGTGCTCGATCCTCACACGCCTCCTCCTTCCCCGGTCGCGTTTCGAAGAGGGGGTGGACATCGCCCGGCAAATCATGTCCTCGACGCCCTACGGTGATCCGTCCGATCCTGCGAACGTCATGGGCCCGCTGATCAGCGAACGGCAACGAGCACGCGTCGAGGGGATGGTCGACCGAGCGAAGGCGGGTGGTGCGACTCCGTTAATCGGGGGCCAGCGCCCGGCTCAGTTCGAGCGAGGCTACTACTATGAACCGACGCTCTTTGTAGGTCTCAGCGAAGATGACGAGCTCGTTCGGGACGAGATCTTCGGGCCGGTGCTCGTGGTGCTGGCCTTTGACGACGAGGATGACGCCGTGCGCATGGCCAACAACACGATCTACGGCCTTTCCTCAGCTGTCTTCTCTGGTGATCGTGACCACTCGAAGGCGGTTGCCCGACGGCTCCGGGCTGGAACCGTGGTGGTCGATGGTGGTGTGTACTACAACTGCGATGTGCCCTTCGGCGGGTACAAGCAGAGCGGTCTTGGCCGGGAGAACGGTCGAGCTGGCTTCGAGGAGTACCTCGAGGTCAAGACCTTGGCCGAGCCTGCCTAAGACCGTCGATTTGCCGCTGCTGAAGGAGCAGGGCGAGCGCTTGCTTGTTGGGCTTTCCGGTTGGGAGCATCGGGAGTTCGTCCGCATCGAGTACCACAATGAAACGGGGGACCTTGTAGCTCGAAACTTGGTCAGCGATCCGTCGGGTGACATCGGCCACTGACACGGCTGATCCAGGGCTGGGCACGATGGCCGCTGCCACGATCTGGCCACGTTGGGAATCGGGAAGTCCCACAACGGCCGCTGCCTGAACCCCAGGAAGCGCCTCGAGGGCCGCCTCGACCTCGCGGGGACTGACGTTCGCGCCTGCCGACTTGATCATCTCGGTCCGCCGCCCGAAATAGTAGAGGTAGCCCTCGCGGAAGGTACCGAGGTCGCCCGTGCGGTACCAACCCTCCTCGTCGAAAGTGTCTGCCTGTTCCTGTTTGTAGATGCCGGCCATCATGTTGTAGCCGCGCACGCAGATCTCGCCCGGCTCGCCGTCACCGAGGATCGCTCCAGTTTCGGGATCGATAATTCGATGCTCTATGCCAGGGAGCGAGCGTCCGAAGGAGCCACGCATCTCTTCGGGCAGGATACGACCTGCCTCCTCAGGCGGACATGCCGTGTGCGGCCCGCCTGTCTCTGTCATGCCGAGCGACGTATGCCGGAGTTCCGGGTCGGCGGCAGGGCCCGAACGAGGTGCGAACATCGGCATGGTTGAAAGATTCCGCGCCGGGAAGCTCGGGTCTTCTCGCACGGCGCCAATCTGAGAATTCCAACCCACCATCCGCGTAGCGTGCGCTCGCTCCATCAGGTCGAGCGCATCCGAGGGGGTGAATCTCTCAACGCAGAGCACGGCTGAGCCAACGGAGAGCGCACCCATGAGCTGGTAGGTGAGGCCACCGATCCAGAAGAAGGGCAGCGCACAGAAGACCCGCTCTGTGGGTGAGATGCCAGCGCCAAAGTTGCGGGCGAGGTTCCAACCATGCCGCACCTGCGCCCCATGAGTGTGGACCACTGCCTTGGGCTCCGTCGTTGCCCCTGATGTGAAGATGCATACCATCGGGTCACTCGGAGTGACGGCAGCTTCGGCGGCTTCGAGGAGGCGGTCCGACGCCGGACCGCCTGCTGATCGGTCCGCTGTAACGCCGAGCGGAAGAGGTGCGGCCCAGGGTTTGTTTGCTGGCCCCGAGAGGTAAACGTGGCGGAGGTATGGCAGTTGGTCGAGGAACAGCGGAGTCCCCGAAGCGTCGATCTCTGGGATCGCCGCCTGGACGAGTTCGACGCTCTCGCGTCCGAGGATGGCCCGGGGAAGGACGAGTGCGTCCGCATCACCGTGCACGAGCCCTCGCCGCAGTTCTGCCGCCCGGTAGGTCGAGGGCAGCGGCATGGCGAGTGCTCCGATCCGGGTAATGGCGAGGAGGGCGATCACCCAGTTCGTGGTGAAAGTGTCCATCAGCGCGACGTGGGTCCCCTTCCCGATCCCCTCAGCCAGCAGTTGCTTGGCCACCCGTCGGGATGCCGAGTCTGCTTGTGCGTACGTCATCTCCTCGGTCGGGGTGACTATAAACACGCGGTCCGCGAACTCCCTCATGGCGCGCTGCAACGCAGCTGGGATCGTCGGTCGGTATCCGATATCGAGAATCTGTTGGGTCACTTCTCTGCATCCCCCTCGTGCGATGCCGCTTGGCCACTCAGCCGATGGAGCGGCTTCGCAATCCGAACGTCTGGCTTCCGATGGCCAGCAGGGGTCCGGCGGGATCCCAGACCTGGACCGTTCCGTGCGCAAAGTCTCCGTGGATCATGTCGGGGTATGCGGCCACCAGTGCCCATTCAGTCTCGCTCACCGGCCCCACTCGGAGCGAGCTGTCGAGGCTCGCCCCGGGTCGCCGAGTGCCCGCCGCGCGCTCCGCTGCTTGGGCGATCGCCGTGGACGCGAGGTCAGCGACGTAGGCCAGTTTGGGTGCGCTCCATGTCGGGAGCCGAGGTATGCGCGCCCACAGTGCCATTGCGGGTGATACGACACCGGGGATAGACATGACCGAGGCTTCCCGCAGATCGATCTGTCCGAAGTAGGTGTGATCGGGATCCGGATCAAAATTCCACTGTGGGGGTGGGGAATCCTCTGGAGGCGAGACGGCCGGCATTGCGGCAAAGGTAGTACTGGCGTGCGGAGTTCTCGTCCCCGTAGATCCGACCGCGCAGAAGACTTCGCGGTCAGACATGGTGGCCACCACGCGCAGCTGCGCCGTTCGCCGACCACTCCGGGACTCGCTACACGAGAGCATTAGGAGCTCCTTCGGCTTGGCAGGGCTCACCATCTGCGCAGCACACCATACGGCGGGCCGCTTGCTGTGCTGCTCCATCATGGCGAAGGACAGCGCCAAAATGCTCCCGCCGTAGAGCCGTCCACCTGGGGCGAGGAGGCGCTTGGGAATGACTACCGACGCATGGCCTGGCTCGGTCACATTGAGCGCGAAGAACCGACGATCACATCCTGGCGTCATGGGGATGGTCGACCGGTGTTGGCGAACACGTCCTCACGGCCCTCCCAGAGCTCTGCACGCAAGACGTGGCGCAGCAGTTTTCCGGTTCCATCGCGGGGGAGCTCTTGGCGAACACGCCACTCGCGGGGTCGCTTGTAGCCAGCGAGTCGTTGCTCAGCGGCGGTCGTGATTGAAGGAAGGGCGCTTTCCACCGTGCACCCTTCGGCGAGCCTCACAAAGGCTACGGGCCGCTCGCCGCGTTGATCGTCAGGGCCGCCGACAACAGCCACCTCAGCCACTTGAGGTAGCGAAAAAAGGCAGTCTTCGATTTCGGCTGGGTAGATGTTGACACCGGAGGACACGATAACGTCAGCCTTGCGACCGCTGATGAAGAGGAAGCCGTCCTCGTCCAGGTAGCCGATGTCGCCGACGGTGAATGAACCGTCGGCGGTGTGCGCCGAGGCCGTTTTCTCGGGCGAGTTTCGGTACGAAAAGAATTGGCCAGCCTGGTGCCGGAAGTAGATCGTTCCCTCTTTGTTGGGCCCCCGCTCGTGGTGCTGGTCGTCGAGAACATGCACCTCCATTCCAGCAACCGGTCTGCCGACGGTGCCCGGGCGCTCGAGCCACTCATCGGCGGTGACTGTCGTGGTGCCGCCTTCACTTGTGCCGTAGTACTCGTGGACGATGGGTCCGAACCATTCGATCATGGCTCGCTTGACGCTCTGCGGACAAGGCTCGCCCCCGTGGACGACAGAGCGAAGCTCGGGCGCGTCAAAGCTCAGCCGTACCGGTTCTGGAAGTGCCAGCAGTTGCCGAAAATGCGTCGGCACCATGACGGTCGAGCGCACGTCACGCTGGAGTTCGGTGAGGGCAGACTCAGGGTCCCATCGACCGAGGATGCGGCATTCTGCGCCGGCGGCGAGGAGGGCGAGCATCGACCCAAGTGGCGCTCCGTGGTAGAGGGCCGACACGTTGAGATGAGGACCCGAGGGATCGAGGTGCATCGCGTCGTTGAGCCACGTCGAACTGGCAAAAGCCTCGCACCACGGACGGTCCCCCCGGAACCGCCGAACCACGCCTTTGGGCTTTCCGGTCGTGCCCGAGGTGTAGGCCATTCGCCATCCGTTGCGCTCATAGGGGAGCGGACGGTCGGACTGTCGTGCCAGCCAACCCTCGAATGAATGGGGCGCGGCGGCTGAGCCTAGGTCGAGGACCGGCGTAGCCCGAAGTGTTGCGGCCTGACGACCGGAGTCGAGATCGGTAATGACGAGTCGGGCGTCCGCGTCCTCTAGCAGGTAGCCGATCTCCTCCGCCGTCCATGAAGCCTTCACCGGGACGACCACCATCCCGGCCCGCATCGCTCCGATCAGAGCTTCGATGAACTCATATCGGTTTGTGGCGATGACCGCGACGTTGGAGCCGGGTGTAACCCCAAGATCGTGCTCGATTCCGTGCCCGAGCGCGTTGGTCCGGGCTTCGAGTTCCCTCCACGTGAGTGTGCGTCGCTGGTCGCCCAGCGCAGGCTCGAGCGGGCGCCGGCCGGTGATCTCCATGAGCGTAGGGGCCACTCTCCCGGTCAAGGACTTGTGCTCCATCCTGTGTTCGGGATGAGCCAGATGGCGAAGGGTAAGATCATGCCGGCAGCTGTGGGTGGGTGACCTGGTGCCGAGCGAGAGCGACGGTACCGAGTCGATTCTGGTTGCCGACATCCCGTAACTCGACGCGCCACCAGCTGTCGCCAGTGTTCGCACGGCTCACGAGCTGGACGGACGAGCGGACCGGACCGACCCGCAGGGCGTCGAGATAACGCACATCAAGCTGAACGACGGACCCCCTGAGGTTGTGAGAGCAGTCGACTGCGGACTGAGCCGCTCCGTCAGCCATGAGGGCGACTGCGCCACCTTGGAGAAATCCGGCGGAATTCGCCACATCGGCCGTGAGCGGCGCCTCCAACACACCGGGAGCTACCTCGATGCAACCGACCCGGGTCAGGATCGGCGCGGACAGTGTGGGAACACCTCGTCCCCCGATGGGAATTCGCGGGGCTCCAATGGGAGGAAGGACATCACCCGGGCGTGCGGAGGACATGAAGCTCGTGAAGCACGTAGCGAATACTGCACCAGATGCTACTCCCGCTTCAGTCGGTCCGGTGGAGGGGTAGTAGCTGGTCTCGGTGACGATCGTCGTGCGGCCAGCTTTGAGGATCCGAGCCCGCGCCACCATGCGGTCGGAGGGCGGGTGACCGTGGACCACACAGGAGAGGTTGGTGGTGACCGCTAGGCGGGGAGCAGTGTGAATCGCGGCAAGCCTTCCAGCGACGACGTCTGCAATGGTGCACAGGACTCCGGTTCGAACGCGCTGATCACCGGGCAGGCAGAGCTCGGGTACAAGGATGAGCGAGCCGCTGACCGAGTTCTGGCCGATCTCGAGTGCAAGCCCGAGATCGCCGAGGAAGTGGTGCCTCGTTTCGGGTCCCGCGATGGCAATCGGTCGCATATTCTTGGTCTTTCTTTGGAGATGGTACAGGTCTGGGGCGCTGGTATGGAGCCCGGATAAGCCGCTATAATAGATGCACGGGCATTGATCTGCCCGACGGAAGGCGCTGTTGCCTCATCTTGGAGGCGGAGATGAGGGATGACTAGCCGAGTTCGGGGTGGAGCAGGTGTTCGAGTTGGGCTCGGACAACAGGAGGGAGGGCACGAGGCGGCGGGGAACTCGGTTGTCTGTCATGGGGCCGAGGGTCCCATCGGTGCAACACTGGCCTGGGTCAGCGCCAGGAGGCTCACCCCTGCCCTGCTCGTTGATGGGCGAGCGACAGTGCGCGATTGTTTCGCCCGGACCTGACTCTGAGATTGGCGAGGTGGACAAGGGCATGGGGAAAGCTGAGTATCAGACGCTCCTGTACGAGGAGCGTGACCGTGTCGCATGGGTCACCCTCAACCGCCCCGAGCGACTCAACGCGTTCAACTGGCAGATGCAGGTCGAGCTTCGCGATGTATGGAGAAGTCTGCGGGCCAACACTGACGTTGGTGCCATCGTGCTGACCGGCTCTGGGGAGCGGGCATTCTGCGCGGGCTTCGATCGGCTCGAAGCCAAGGTAGGTCCGGAAGAACCCGAGACGTTTCGTGAGCAGCATGGCTTCGTGGGATCGACCAAGTACCACTTCAACGATCCGGGGAGGAACATCGGCCCGAAGAGTTGCGATCTGTGGAAGCCGGTCATTGCCGCGGTCAACGGGATCGCCTGCGGAGGGGCCTTCTATATGCTCGGCGAAACGGAGTTCATCATCGCCGCCGACCATGCCGAGTTCTTCGATCCCCATGTCACGATGGGCCGGCCTGCTGCCTTCGAACCGATTCACATGATGCCCATCATGCCCTTCGGCGAGCTTATGCGGATGGCCCTGATGGGAGATCACGAACGCATCAGCGCAAAGGCTGCCCATCAGATGGGAACGGTGACCGAGGTTGTCCCCCTTGGGCAGCTGCACGAGGCTGCCCACTGGTGCGCCAGTCGGGTCGCAGCGCTGCCGCCGACGGCGATTGAGGGTACCGTCCGGGCGCTGTGGGCGGCGCGGACGATCGGAAGCCGTCCCGCCCTCGATTTGGCGGCCGCCTATGTGGGACTCGGAGCCAACGAGGAGCTACTGAGCCAGTCGCAAGAGGGTCAGCCCGATTTCGGTGCTGGCAAGCAAACTCACTGGAGGACCCGCTGATGGCAGGAGCCCGGCGATGAGCGAGCGTGGACGCCTCGACGAGTCGACCATCGAAGCATTGAGTCAGCGAATCGGGATCCCAAGGCGGCGTCGGAATCGTCCCCACCACGAGGAGCTTACGGCCGACTCCTTCCGCCATTACGCAATGGGGTACGGAGATGATAACCCTGTCTTCTGTGATCCCGAGTATGCGCGATGCACACCCTGGGGAGACGTGATCGCACCCCCCCTCTTCCCCCTGACCGCCGGGCGATCTCGTGCTGTGGCATTGACCCCGGAACAAGAGGCGGCAATGGAGGGAGGCGATCCACTTGCGGGTGTCGGCGAGTACCTCAGTGGCGAGCGATGGCTGTTCGCTCGGCCGTTGCTTCCGGGCACGCTTCTCGAACGGTCGGAGTGCATCGATGCGGTCGAGCTGAAGAGGAGTGAGTTCGGCGGAGGCGTCGGAGTGTTGGTGTCGAACCGTCTGGAGTGGACCAGCGGCTCGGAGCTGGTCTGTGCCCGGGTCACCGATATGTGGCACGCCGAGCGGAGCGGCACCCGGTCGAGTGCCAGCAGCCGGGCCATCACCCCGACCGATTACACACCCGAGGACATCGCCGAACTCGACCAGCTGTATGAGAGCGAGGACGTCCGGGGCAATGACCCGCGCTATTGGGACATAGTGAACGTCGGGGAGAGCCTCGGTGCGATCGCCAAGGGACCACTTACCGTTACCGACGTCATCACCTATCAAATCGGTGTGGGCTGGGGCCGCTACGGAGGTGGTACCAGCAAGATCGCGTACAAGACCCGGAAACACATCCCGGGGGTGTATGTGGCAAATGAGCAGGGAATCCCCGATCACGTCCAGCGGTGTCACTGGGACGATGCTTGGGCGCGCCACCTCGGGCAGCCGGCCGCCTTCGATTACGGGACCATGCGCACCAATTGGATGGTGCACCTGGTCACGAACTGGATGGGCGATGGAGGATGGCTGTGGAAGCTGTCGGCCTCGGTGACCAAATTCAACTACATCGGCGACGCACACGTCATCTCAGGATCCGTCACGGCGGTCCGCGCGCGCGACGAGGTGCAGGGTGAGGTCGACGTGACGATGGAGGGCCGCAATCAGCGTGGGGAGGTGACGTGCCACGCCAGCGCAACGGTGCTGTTGCCACAACGCGATGGGCAGGTCGAGGTGCCCGAAATGAACCCCGCGGACATCCCGCCGCCAAACGATCCGCCCGAGGACCGATGATCGGCTTCCCCGACGTTCTCTATTGCACTGAACCTGGCTGCCATGTGCCAGGGGAGAAGGCCCGATGCATGTTCTTCTGAACGACGAAGAGCGGCTCCTCGCTGAATCTGTCTTCCAGCAAGCCCGGGACCTGGGCGCCGCCACGCCTGGGGAATTCCGTGCATACGACGACAGCAAGCTCTGGGCCGCACTGGCGGCGATGGACGTCCTGGGGCTCGGACTGCCGGCCTCAGTCGGTGGCGTCGGGACCATTCTGGATGCCGCAATCGTCGCCATGTCACTTGGGCGAGCACTGGCTCCTGTTTCCTATCTCGGGGGAGGGGTACTGCCGGGCCAGCTGCTCGTTGCAGCTGGTGCTGGGCCTGATCTCATTGAGGAGGTCGTGACCGGGGCTCGACGGTTCGCGGTGGGTATTGATCCAGTTACCCACACCATTGCCGGCAAGTCGTCGTCGGAGGCGCTGGCGTGGGATAGCGCGGGAGCCGAAGCAGCCTTGGTTCTCGACGGTGACGGCGTGGGACGCCTGGTCGCCGTCTCCCTCGAGTCCGCCTCGGTGGGCCTCGACCTGACGCGCGAGGTGCGGCGTTGTGTCCTAGGAGACCGGATCCATGTAGAGGGTCTTGCTGGCTCCGACGGCGGTCTCCGGCCAACCGATCTGGCTCGCTGGGAAGCTCTCGCCCTAACCCTCCTGTCCGCCGACATGGTGGGAGTGATGGAGGGTGCGCTCCGACTGGGGGTCGAGCACGTCACGACGAGGCAGCAGTTCGGCGTTTCTATCGGTACGTTTCAGGCACTCCAGCATCTTCTCGCCGAACAGCAGGTGAGCATTGAAGGCGCGCGCGCTACCACCTTCTTCGCGGCATGGGCGATTGAAAATCGGCCGGGTGAGGCGACACTCGGCGCACACACTGCGAAGGCCTATTGCTCGGAGCATGGCCGCCGAGTATGCGAGGCAGTGTTGCAGGTGCACGGCGGGATGGGTATGACCTGGGAGTGCTTCGCGCATGGGTTCCTAAAGCGGCTCTTGTCCGATCGCAGTGCGCTGGGCGATGAGCGGCGCCACTACCGGATCATCGCAGCGTCGCAGCGCTCTGTCCGAAGAGAGGAGGCCCTTAGTGGACTACGGCGATAGTCCAGACGAGGCGGCGTTCCGAACCGATCTGCGGGCCTGGCTTGCCGAGCACGTCCCTCCGCCTCCGCCCCCGCTCTGGGAGACCGAGGCGACTCATCATTACAAGGTCAGCTGGATGCGGGCACTCTACGACGGCGGTTGGGTCGGTCTCAGCTGGCCGGCAGAGTTCGGGGGTCGCGGGCTGAGCCCTTTGTACGAAGCCATCTTGAACGAAGAGCTCGGTGCTGCCGGTGTTCCCAACGCCGCATCGTCGGTCAGCTTTCTCGGACGGGCGATTCTCGAATACGGCACCGAGCGCCAATGCCATGCGTTCTTGCCGAAGCTTCTCCGGGGGGAGTCGACCTGGTGCGAGGGGTTCTCTGAGCCGGCAGCCGGCTCGGACCTTGCCTCGCTGAGCACGTTTGCCGAGCGACGCGGAGACGTCTATGTGGTGAACGGCCAGAAGCTCTGGACCGGAGGCGCACAGTACGCAGACCGGTGCCTACTCCTCGCGCGAACCGATCGGAATGTGCCCAAACACCAGGGCATCACCACGTTCATTCTTCGGATGGACGCCCCGGGGATTACCGTCCGCCCCATCCTCCAAGTCTGGGGCGGGACCCGCTTTTGTGAGGTCTTCCTAGAAGATGTCGAGGTGCCGGTGGAGGATCGGCTGGGGCGCGAAGGGCAGGGCTGGAACCTCGCAACAGTGGTACTGGCCTACGAGCGGGGGCCGACGGAACTCGGGGTCGTTGCAACCCACCGGGCGGAACTAGCGCGGCTCGCCGGGAAGCTAAGCGATCACGACACCGCCGCCGACGAAGCCTTCGGCCGGGCGTGGGCCGCCGTCGAAGCGTGCCGCCTGCAGCTCCTTGAGGGATTAACACGTCGCGCCATGGGTGAACCTCCTGGTCCGGCGTCGTCGGTTGGCAAGCTGCTCATGATCCGCGCCGAGCAGATGTTGGGCTCACTGGAGTTCGACTGTGCCGACGAGACGGCCGTGACAGGGGAGGACCAGCTTCCCTCGACGCGATACCTGTGGTCCCGCGCGGCAAGCGTCTATGGGGGAGCCGAACAGATTCAGCGGAACATCGTCGCGCAGCGGGTCCTCGGATTGCCGCGCCGGTGAACAGGAGTGTTGAGACCATGACCGAGGACGAACTACTCGTGGAGAAGCGTGGTCATGCGGCCATCGTGACCTTCAACCGTCCCGATCGCTTGAACGCTCTGAGTGATGACATGATTGTCCGGCTTCCGGAGTTGTGGTCTGGACTCGGGGCGGACGAGGAACTGCGCGCCATCATCATCACCGGACGTGGTCGCGCCTTTTGCGTCGGCATGGACCTGAAGCGGGTCCAAGACCGCGGCGGCTTCCGCCGTCCGAGATCTGACAAGGTTGCCGAGGCGCTCAAGCTCTCCCCATTGACCAACGGGGTGTGGCTCCCGACCATCGCCGCTGTCAATGGCGTGTGTGCCGGAGGGGGGCTCCATTTCATCGCTGACTCCGATTGCGTGATTGCCTCCGACGAGTCGTGGTTCGTCGACCCACATGTCACCAACGGCCAGGCGAGCGCGCTCGAGCCCATCTCTCTCGCCGCGAGGATGGGCCACACAAATGCAATGCGTTTCGCGATGCTCGGCCGGGCAGGGCGCCTGACCGCACCCGAGGCGTTACGTCTCGGGCTGGCGGACGAGATCGTGCCCGCTGGCGAGCTCCTCGATCGGGCCCTGGTCCTCGCCGAAGCCTTCGCGCTCCAGTCGCCCTCCGCGGTCGAAGCCACTAAACGAGCGGCACGCGCCGCGCTCGAGCTGCCCTATTCGGAGGCAATGCAGATGGGGTGGGACATCGTCATGGCCCAGCGGAATCACCCCGATGCGCTTGAAGGTCCCGCCGCCTTCACGGAGAAGCGGACTCCTCGATGGACACGAGTCACGAAGCGTGCAGATGACGAACCTGCTTGACCTCGATGACGCCGCTCTGGACGGGCAGGTCGAAGAGTGGCTGCGAGCCAACCTTCCCGCCGACTGGGTCGATGCAATAGACCGCGACGACGCTGCCTCACTTCGTGATGCACGTGCGTGCCTCAATGTCAAAGACTGGTGGGAGCGGCTCGGTGACGCCGGCTGGTACATCTCGTTATGGCCGGTCGACTACGGCGGCCTGGGCCTGGACAGTCATCGCGCCGGTGTGGTGAACAATGCACTCCGACGCTACAAAGTCCCCCGATCCGACAATCCACTCGGAAACAACGTCAGTCAAGCATTACTGCGTTGGGGTTCGGACGAACAGCGTCGACGCTATCTTCCCGGCATTGCGCACCAGCGTGAGATCTGGGTGCAACTGTTCAGCGAACCCGGCGCCGGATCGGACCTCGCAGGGCTGTCGACCCGAGCGATACGCGATGGGGATCGATGGGTGGTGGACGGCCAGAAGGTTTGGTCGAGTTGGGCCCACGATGCGAATTTCGGGATTTTGCTCGCTCGCACCAATCCCGATCTGCCGAAGCACCAAGGCCTGACGATCTTTGTGGTCGATATGGAAAAGCCCGGAGTCACGGTTCGACCGTTGCGCCAAATGACGGGCGAGGCCTTCTTCAACGAGGTCTTCCTCGACGAGGTCGAGGTCCGAGACGACATGCGCATCGGAGACCTGGGTCAGGGGTGGCGGATTGCCAGTAGCCTGCTCAGCTACGAAAGGGGGGCGCAGGTCGGAGGTGGCTCGGCGGTCCCCGGTATGGGCGTCGGCCGGACAATCGAGGCGCTGATCCGGCACTATGCCCCGGTGGAGGATCCTGTGTTGCGGCAGCGGATCGCAGCCGCGTATGCCCGTCAGAAGATTACGGCGTGGACTCGGAGTCGCTATGAGGCACTGCGCGGGACACGGCGGGCCGGTGGTCATGAGACGTCGATCCTTAAGCTCTTCCACAGTCAGAGCAATCAGGCTCTCCAGAACTTGGGGCTGGACCTTGAAGGTATGAAGGGGATTGCTCACGCTGAAGAGGACCCATGGGCCGCCACCTCGACCTATGCCTTCTTGCGAGTGCGATCGGCGTCGATCGCCGGCGGAACGAGCGAGATCCAGCGCAACATCTTGGGCGAGAAGGTGCTCGGCCTCCCCAGGGAGCCGGCGCCGGATCGCGAGCTCCCATGGCGCGAGGTACCCCGATCATGACTTCCGGGGCGCCGGTCCTCGCGCCACGGACGCCGGTCGAGATGTTCGCCATCCGGCTGGCCGACGATCCCGATGCCGCTCTCCTCCTCACGGCAGACGGCGATGTGCGGTCCTACCGTCAGATCGGGGCTCGCGCCGACCGGCTCGCCGACCAGCTCCGGGCCCGCGGGGCAATGCCGGGCGACGTCGTAGGCTTGTATCTCGGCAACGAGCCCAACTGGGTGGTCTCGGCGCTGGCGTCGTGGTGGTGTGGGTGCGCCATCGCGGCATGCGGAACCGTCTCCCCGCGACACGAAGCGGAGCGACGGTTCAGGCTGGTCGCACCACGCCTCGTCGTTGCGGCCGAATCCGTTGGCCTCAGCGACGAGTGGCCGGTCCTCAAGGTGTCGTCTGAGGGAGAGCAGATCGCCCCGGTCTCCGAGCACGTCGATGCAGAGGGTGGCGTGGCGGCCTGGCGGGTGGCTCCCGATCCTTCGAGTAACGCCGCTATCATCTTCACCTCGGGGACGTCGGGTGAACCAAAAGCGACCGTGCACAGTCACGAGCGCCTGCTGTCCAACGCCCAAGCGACGGCATCGGCCTACGCCAAGCATGCGGGCTTTCGCCCGCGCACCGCTCCGCCGGATCGAGCTCCGTCCGTGTCGTTCAGCCCGTTTGGGCATCTCGCAGCCATCAGCCGATTGATGTTCCGGGTCTATGTGGGGCGTTCACTGCTCATCGTCCCACGCTTCGACGTCACCGTCTTGGCGGAGATCGCGCAACGTTATCCGCTCGACAACCTCCAACTTACTCCCGCCATGCTTCACACGCTGGCCTTCACTGATGAAGTGGTGGAGTTGGGCTCGCTCAAGTACGTGACGTCGGGTACGGCTCCTTTGTCGATCGCCACTCGGGATGCCTTCGAACGACGCTACGGGGTGCACGTGCTTCAGGCATATGGGTCAAGCGAAGGTTGCGTGACTGCTCGCGAACGCAATGAGGATGTGCGCGCCGGTCGACGAGGACCCGGGTCCGTCGGACGGGTTGACGGCCCTGTTCGGATTGTCGACCCCGGAGGCAAGGATGTGGCGGTGGGCGAGGACGGTGAGATCATCGGGCTGCCCGACCTGTCGGCGAGCGGGCGCTACCTCAGTGCCGAGGGCGGCGTCGAGTCATTGCCGCTCGACGACGATGGGTGGTACCACACCGGTGACCTCGGATATCTCGACGAGCATGGGATTCTCTACGTGACCGGCCGGCTCAAGGAGATGCTGGTTGTCGGAGGCTTCAATGTCTTCCCGGCTGAGATCGAAGATGCCCTGCGGACCTCGGATCTCGTGCGAGACGCAGTCGTGGTGTCGGTGCCTGACGAGCGATTGGGGGAGATTCCCGTGGCCGGGATCGTCTGGACGCCAGGTGCCGAACTCGACAGGGAGACGCAGGCGCACGAACTCGCGACCGAGATCCGGTTGCGGGTGGCGCCCTACAAGGTGCCGCGGCAGTGGTTCACCTTGGAGAAGGTGCCGCTCAATGCGAACGGGAAAGTCGACCGGATGAGGGTCAGGAATCTGGCGCTGGAGTCGATGGAAGTGAGGAGCGATTCATGAACAAGGTCAAGGCCGGGTTCTTCTCATTCACCGAGGTCACCGATCCGAACGAGCATCGTGCCTACAACGAGTGGCATCAGCTCGACCACCTGCCCGAGCAGTTCCCGTTGCGCGGCATCGCCTTCGGACAACGATGGGTCTCGACCCCGGCCTGTGCGGCCGCGCGAGCAGTCGACGACGATCAGCTGAGAGCGGCCCACTACATGACGCTGTACCTGATGACAGAGCCGCTGGGCGAGACGCTAGATGAGTTCATGGATCTCGGTCAGCAGCTCTATTCGCTGGGGCGCTTCCACCTTCACCGACGGGCCCATCTCTCCGGCCCGCACCAGTGGCTCGATGCGCATGCGGCGCCGCGCGTGCGCGTCGCGGCCGAGACCCTTCCGTACCGCCCCAACCGGGGGATCTACGTGACGGTCGAGGAGCACAAGCGCGACGCCGAGCCGGCGGAGCTGTTGGAATGGGTGCAGCGTTGGCACGAATCCTGGGCGGAGCGTTGGGCCCACGTCGAAGGAGTGATGGGCTCGTGGAGCTTTGCCACGAGCCCATCACTTCGGAGCCCACGTTGGACACCGGGGGATCGGCGGATCACCGTGCATTATCTTGACGGTGATCCGCTCAAGGTGGCAGACCGCGTCTGGCCGCTGCTCGAAGAGCGGTGGCGTGACGCGCCGGTAACGCCGATCCACGCCGGGCCGTACGAGACCGTTGTTCCCTTTCAGTGGGACTGGTTCGACTGAATTCTGACTCAGCGAAAGCGGCTCAGCACCTCGTCTCCGAAGCGCCGGATCTCGTCGATGGCGGTGCGCGACGAGGTATAGGGACGAGTGATCAGTCGCTCCGTACCGATGGTACGGTAACGGATCAGGTTGGGACGAAGGTTGGTGCCACTACTCAGGGTCAGGGTGGTGGTGCCCGATCGGCCCGCGTCCGTACGCTGCTTGTTGATGGCTCGCAAGGTTGCGGGTATAGCTTCGAGTGGGTGATTCAGAGGAAACCAGGAGTCTCCGACCGTCGCCGCCCGACGCTGTGCGGCACGTGCATCCCCGCCCACGATGAGGGGCGGCTGAGGCTGCTGGGTGGGCTTGGGGTTGAAGGCGACAGGAGGGAAGTCGAAGAACTCGCCGTGGTGCTCGACGGCGTCTTCTGACCACAGGCGCCGACATACCTCGATCGTCTCGTCGATGCGCCTACCGCGGGTATCGAAGTCGAGCTCCATCGCTTCCCATTCTCCGGCGAGCCAGCTCGCTCCGATGCCAAAGTCGAGACGGCCATTCGACAAGACGTCGAGGCTCGCCACGGACCGGGCCACGATGAAGGGGTGTCGGAGTCCGATGTTGTACACATTGGTCCCCACCCGGATTCGGCTGGTCGCAGCGGCCACCATGGCCAGAGAGACAAAGACGTCGTAAGTGGCCGTCTCGGGCGGGATCGGTGGATGGCCGTCGCCCGTCCGAGGATTCCCACCCATCTCAAGAGGGAAGACGAGATGTTCGGGCAGCCACACGGAGTCGAAGCCCGCCTCCTCAGCAGCCTGTGCGGCCGCGATGCGATACTTGGGGTTGATCCCAGAGAGGGTAAGACCAACCTGCATCAGATCCTCCCGCAACGACGGCTACAGGAGAGCCCCGTCTCGTTCGTGGGTGGCTCCATGCGGACGCATATTAACCCGCGCACCGTTCTCCGCCTCGCATGTGGGGCTGAGGCGCGACGCGCGGTACTACCTTCGGTAGGAACAAAGATTTCGCATCAGTGGGCCCAAGAAGCGAGGTTCCCTGATCAGCCGCCGACCGGGACCGTGAGGAAACTATCAGGAACCCAGGAATTGGGCTGTATGCTGCCGCACATGGTTGCAAAGGTGCCCAGAAGGTCCGATGAAGTGCGGAGTTGAAGGGTCATTTGCCCCGACCGGGTGCCCAGACGTGGGGGTGGGAGCATGAACGGCGCTGAGCGCGCAGCGTTCTTTCAAACGTTTCTTCAGTTCACGAAACTGAATCAGGCGGTGCTCCGCCCGGTCGTCGCTCAGCTCAATGCCGAATGCAACATCGAGCCGGGCGTCTTCGCGGTGCTCGTCTATATCCATGATGCGGGCAGGGAATCTAACGGGGCGGTCCCGCTGGCCAAGCTGCGCCGACTGATGCTCACCCGCTACAGCCAACCAGGGCTGAGTCGACTGGTGAAGCGGATGGAGGCCGATGGCCTGCTCAAACGGTCCGCCCATCCCGTGGATGGCCGTGCCACCATCCTCGCGCTCACTCGCGCCGGACGGGATCTTTACCACCGCTCCGTCCGTGTCTACCAAGACGCGCTGTACGAGTACTTTGGAAGTCACCTGACCGCTGAGGAAGTTGCCAACTTTTCGGACATGCTGACCAAGCTCTCCGACCGAGTCGGCGTGACCTAGTAGCTGACTTCCCCTATCCAGAAGGTTTCGAGCGCCGTAGCCTGCTGCCTTGTCTCAGGGAGCACCAGGAGGAACGTAAAGCTACAGGGATGAGAACGGCCTCAGGCTGCTGGGCGAAGGGCGATCGTAAGATGGTCGAGGCCTCGCACGTTGCCCGCATACCCCCGAACGATCGGGTCTCTGAGCTCATAGTGTGGAAATCGGGCGAGGAGCTCCTCCAAGCCAACTCTTGTCTCCATCCTGGCCAATGCCGCCCCAAGGCAAAGATGCGTGCCGAACGCGAAGCCGACGTGGCGCTCCATCTTACGGTGTATGTCCAAGAGCTCGGGATTGTTGAACATCCGCTCATCATGATTCGCGGACGCCGTCAGGAGTACGACGCGGCTGTTGGCCGGGATGGTAACGCCGTGAAAGCTGACCTCCTCCTCGATATAGCGAACAACGTAGTGCGATGCCGGGTCCCACCGGACGAACTCCTCGACGGCGTTCTTCATGAGGGACGGGTCGGCGGCCAGCTCGGCCCGTTGGTCTGGATACCACGCCAGAGCAACGACGGCATTGGCGATCTGCTTGGCCGTCGTCTCGAACCCGGCGCCAGCGAGCTCGACCATCTTCACGACCACCTGGTCTTGACGGAGCCGGTAGGTGCCGCCTCTGAGATCAGGGATTTCAGCCGTGAGAAGGGCTCCCATTACGTCGTCGCCGGGATGTTCCGCTGCCTCGGCGACGATGCGAGACATCAGTTCGTACACGTGCATCCCGGCTATTGCCGACTCCTCGGTCGGACGTGGGTTGTCGTCTGTCTCTTCCGCTTGATTGAACAGTTTCGCGTGCTCGAGAAACTCCATCCGGTGCTCTTCGGGAATACCGAGCATGTCGGAGATGATGGCGGCAGGCATCATGATGGAGAAGTCGTCGAGGACATCCATCAAGTCTTGCTCGCTCGCTCTGTCGAGGAGGTCTGCAGCGAGCTTGCGAATCCTCTCTTCGAGCGTGGCGATAGATGAAACCTTGAAGGCGTTCGCCACGATCTTGCGGTGGTAAATGTGCTCGGGGTCGTCCTTATTCAGAAGTTGGTCGGGACTGTCAAGCCCTTCGAGTGTTATCCCGTGGGATGACTTGAAGATGTTCGGGTGCAGGAGCCCGTAGAGCACGTCGTCGAAACGGGACAATGCGTAGAAGTCCATCTTCTCGTTGCGGTATACCGGCTGGTCGTCGCGCAGCTCTCGGTAGTTGGGAAACGGGTTGTCGACAATTCGGTGCGAGAAGGGATTCCACTCAGCCACAAATCGACACTCCTCTTGAGCGACGCGGTTAAGGGGCCCGGTAATAACCACGTCGGCGGCGTTGTACCAGCCCTCTGAACCCCGGGGCAATTTATCGCCGAAATGAATGCGCCGTCAAGTATCGTGTTTCACAGCGGTCATTCCATTGGCGGTTCCGCTACTCGATCCCGAGGCATCACCAGGTTGCGCCTGAAGTGGGTCCGGGAGTTCTGCCAGGTGGAGCCGAGGGTCGGGCGCGTGCCACCGGACCAGGCCCAGATGGGCGTCGGACTGGTCGGATCATTCTTCGTCGAGGTGCTTGCACAACCAGTCCACGGGGTCCACGTTGTACGAGACCGCCACCGCGTCATCTCCTCATGATCGTCTTTTGCGGGACTTGATGAGGTTGACGCGGTGGTCGTCGCCAGCGGGGGACCTCGCGAATCTCCTGTTCGCCGACCGGTCTAAACCCCGGACTGCTCGCTTCACCGGTTCCCCTGGCCACTCCGAGCGTCAATCCGATTCACCACCCGCTAGGACGTACACACCAGCCGACTTGCGCGATCCATGCGGTGTCACATAAAATCTCTTACACATCGCTCGGTGCTGTCTGGTCCAGCCCGGCATTCGGATCAGCTCACGGGCGGCACGAAGGGGGGTTCGAGGCCGGATGAGCGAAAGCGAATTTGACTACATTGTTGTCGGTGCCGGATCTGCTGGATGCGTCCTCGCTGATCGCCTCTCGCGTGACCCGGCAAACCGTGTCCTCCTTATCGAGGCCGGGGGACGCGACAAGGACCCGATGATCCGTGTGCCCAAGGGGTTCGCCAAGACCCTGGTGCGGCCCGAATATATCTGGGCGTTTCCTACAGAGCCATTCGGCCCGAAGAATCAGGTTGAGGTGTGGGCTCGAGGCAAGACGCTCGGTGGGTCGAGCGCGGTGAATGGCATGGTCTACAACCGGGGGGCCCAACCGGATTGGGATTCGATCGCATCGCTCGGAAACCCGAAGTGGGCCTGGCGCGACATGGTGACCGCCTATCGGAGCATCGAGAACAACGAGCTCGGGTCCACACCTACCCGTGGCGCCGGAGGACCGGTGACGATCTCAAGCGATACGAGACGCAGCGATCCGCTGTGCGAGGAGTTTATCGACTCTGCGGTCGGAATTGGAATGAAGCGGGTCCAGGACTACAACGAATCCGACGACGAGCGAGTCGGATACACGATGGCCAACATCGCCCATGGCCGTAGGGTGAGCGCCGCACACGCCTTCCTGCATCCCGCCGAGAAGCGCAAGAACCTGACGATTGCCACCCATACCGTCGCGACTCGCGTCACATTCAGCGGGGACCGTGCATCCGGGGTCGAAGCGCTTCGGGAGGGCAAGACGGTGGTCTTCAGTGCTGGGCGCGAAGTGCTGCTCTCACTTGGCAGCCTGAACAGTCCAAAGATCCTCCAGCTCTCCGGCATCGGTCCGTCGGACGTGCTCAAGGCTGCGGGCGTCCCAGTACGGGTCGAATCGCCCAATGTGGGCGCGCGCATGCGCGAGCACCGGTGTTTCGTGAACCAGTACCGACTGCGAGAGAGCCTCGGATACAACGCCCGCCTTGCTACCAAGTCCGGTCAGACCTGGGAGGGCATGAAGTACCTGGTCTCCCGACGCGGACCACTCTCGCTTCCCTGCTTCGACGTTATCGGCTTCCTGAAGACCGAACCGGGGCTTGAGCGTCCCGATGCGCAAATCCTTATGGGCCCGTACTCGGTCGGCGACCAGATTCCCGGTGTCGGGGTCCAAATGGAGACCGAGCCCGGAATCCAGACAATTGGCTTCATCCTCCGTCCCGAGAGTCAAGGCTGCGTTCAGATCACCTCGAGTGACCCAGAAGCGCCCCTTCGGGTAGAGACCAGCTACTTCGAAACGGACCACGACCGTCGCGTCGGGGTGGCCCTCTTCCGCAAGATTCGAGAGCTTTTTGCGACGGAGCCGATCGCTCACCGGGTGGCGTCCGAAATCACGCCGGGCACAGCAGTGCAAAGCGAGGACGAGATCGTGGACCAGGCAATCGAACATGGTTGGTGCGCGTACCATGCGATTGGCACCTGTGCGATGGGACCCAACGAAGATGATGTCATCGACCCGGAGCTGCGGGTCCGTGGAGTCGAGGGCCTCCGGGTGATGGACGCCTCTGTGTTGCCGGTCATGGTAGCGGGGAACCTGAACGCACCAATGATGGCAATGGCCTGGCGCCTTTCCGACCTCATCCTTGGTTAGTCAGAGGTTTCGCGCGTAGTGCATCAAGAGAGTATTCGGTACCCAGATGCGCGTACGAGGCGTGTGTCGCGTCCTATGGATGGTGTGAGTATGAAGGAGAAGGGCCCCGGGTGAGCTCATGGCTGCTTGATCCTGCTCGTATGCGACGCGAGCGAACGGACAAGGTCCGTACTGAGATGATCCGCGCTGGGGTGGACGCGCTCGTCCTAACAAGTTCGGGAAACGTGCAATATGCCACTGGCGTGACCTGTGTGTCCTCAGACCCGTCCCACGCCGTTGCTGAGCCGACGATGGTGATCGTCACAGCAGACGAGATCCGAATCTTCGCCTCTTACCCGGAGGGAATCCCAGAGGACGTGCCCGCTGACCATGTGAGCGGCCCTCTTCTCGTTGAGTTCCCAGAAGGGGCTAGGGAGCTTGTCGGGCAGCTCGGGGACCTTCTCGGCCGCGGAGTGGTCCGCGTGGGATTTGACGACCTCAGCGGAGCTAGCCTCGCTGCACTGAGTAGCGAGTTGCCCTCGATGGCGCTGGTGGATGCAAGCCTCGTGCTCGCTCCAGCCAAGTTTGTGAAGAGCGCCGATGAAATCGAATGCATCAGGGAAGCGCAGGCGCGCAACGAGATTGCCATGTACGAGGTACTGGCCTCCCTTCGGCCCGGGGTCCGCCAGAGCGAGCTGACCGGTCGATTCCTTCGCAGGGTGTTCGAGCTAGGTGGTATCACCAACTCTGTAGATCCCGTCTGGCAGGTCACGCCACCCTCGATCAAGCAAGGACCGCCGACGCTTCACGGGGACGTAGCCTTCCCCATCCCTTCCACAGACCGGGTTCTCCGGTCGGACGATCTCATCCTCGTCGACACCGGTATCGTATTTGAGGGTTATTGCTCCGATTTCGGACGCACGTGGTACCCAAGCGGAGCTCCGCCATCTCCACGTCAGCGTGATCATTTTCAGAGGTGGTGCGACGTCGTCCATCGGGTGCTCGAGATCACGAGGCCTGGAACGTCCGGGGTAGAGATCAATCAAGCGGCGCGGAAAGGCGAGCCCGACCGGAAACCTTGGTTTGAACACTATTACCTAGTTCACGGACTTGGGACCCAAGGATCCGAGATGCCGTTCATTGGCACGGATCTCGGCGAAGCCTTTGAGGCCGACATCATCCTCGAACCCGGCGTCGTAATGGTGCTCGAACCTGTCATCTGGGAGGACGGCCACGGAGGATACCGGGCTGAGGAGGTCGTGGCGGTAACCGATTCGGGGTACGAAATGCTCGGGTCATTTCCCTACTCGCCCTTCTACGACGGGCCGATCCAATGGTGAGCCCGGGCGTCATGGCCCTCGACGGTGCTGAGCGCGCGGATCTCGCGCGCCTGCGTCATGAACGGACGAATCGCGTCTTTGAGGCAATGGATCGGGACGAAGTAGACGTGTTGGTGCTTGGCCGTGAGGGAAATGCGCGTTACGCCTCCGGACTGCAACGCCTTCCCGTTGCCGTTGCCCGGCCCTTCATCCCTTCGGCCGTGCTCGTACGCGAGGCGCGAGCAACCCACGCGCTGAGCGGGTGGGACTTCGTGACGGCGCCCGAGATTTCGCCGGAGCAGCAGTACCCTACACATTGGGATCCGGCCGCGGTGGCCAAGGCGATAGGTAGGATCGACGGCGTGCCGGGCGCTCGGCGAGTGGCCCTGGACTCAGTCAGCCCGCAATGGCGGGAGCGTCTGTCATCACTCTGCAAGGCCGCTGGTTTTGTCGATGCCGGTCCGCTCATGAGGGCGGTGCGGATGGTAAAGACCGAAGACGAGGTTTTCTGTATTAGGACAGCGGTGGCCATTGCTGAAGCTGGACTCGTCGCCGCCTCGGCAATCTTGGGTCCGGGCCGCCGCGAACGGGAACTACTCGGTGCATTCGTCGAGCGGATGAGCGAGTTCGGGCTCACCGTTCCCGCTAGCGAGGGTGGCTTTTGCACTGTGGAGACTGAATGGATCGCGAATCATGGCCTGCGACGTATCACGGGTGATCGAACGCTGCGTGAGGGCGACCTGGTCACCCTCAATGGCGGGGTTTTGTTTTCGGGTTACGAGGGCCGCGTTGGTCGCACAGTGGGATGTGGTGCGCAGCATCGGTTATCTGATAAAACGCTCCAGACCTTGACGGCCCAGTGGGCCAAGTTGTGGGGTCATCTCTACAGCGTGCTAGGTCCAGGGGCGACGGGGGCTGACCTGTGTCGCGCCTATCGGTCGAGTGGCTCTGAGCTGCCTCGCTTTCCGATCGCGACATCAGTTGGTCTCGGTATTGAGGCGCCGATTGCCGGTAGTGGCCTCGGTGACACCTTCGACGAGCAGTGGACCCTTAGCCCCGGGATGGTGCTCCAGGTCCAAGGACTGGTCACCATCGCAGACAACGGTTACTTCGGGTTAGAGACGGTACTTATCACAGACGGTGGCCCGGAAATGCTCACGACTCTGCGCCATGGAGCTGAGTTGTAGGCGACCCGTCCGCTGCCAGGGGATTAGAAGAGCCTGAGACACGTCGCTCCCAGACCACGACAGCGACGGCAATCGAGGCGGCCGGTCGCTCCTCACTCGCTCTCCCTCGAATCTCCTCGACCTCGCCTCGGTGGGGGCCGCCGCCGCCGTGGTGCTCGAGCTGTGGGGCAGAATCGACCCGCTCGTCAACAATGGCCGCTACGTGGGTCCCGGCCACATGGACCGATTTCTCGACACGCCGATCGAGCTTGTCGAACGTCACCTTACGGCCAACATTCTCGCTCCCCTCCAGAACTTGAAGATGGTCCTGCCTGGAATGCTGACCCGTGGTTCGGGCACGGCGATCACCATTACTTCGGGTGCCGGTCTGCACAACCCGCCGGCTCCGGCGGGGGAGGGGTTATCGACGCTTCTCGTCAGAAGGGTCGCTTGACTCCTACGGGATCGCCCGGGGTGAACGTCACCGGCATCGTCACCACGCCGTAAAGCTCGGGATTTCCCCGGTAGAACTGCGTTGCCTGATGCTCGACCTTGTAATCAGGGATCCGTGTCAAGACCTCGCGAACCATTACGTGGAAGAGTGTCCGGGCCACGTGCAGCCCTATGCATCGGTGCGTGCCTACCCCGAAAGCCAGGTGCGGATTTGGCGACCGGTCAATATCGACCACGTCCGGCTCGTCGAATACCTTCGGATCGAAGTTGGCACCAAGCCAGCTCATCATCACGAAATCGCCACGCTTTATTTGCTGGCCACCCAACACCGTGTCCTCCGTGCAGGTGCGAGTCAGGGTCTCGTTGACGGACGTCGAGCGGAGGTATTCCTCGCAGGCCGGGAGGATGAGCTCCGGATCCTCGACCAAGCGCTCCCGGAGGTCAGGATGCTCCTCCAAATGTACGAGAGCGAGCGAGGTGAGTGACGTCGTCGTATCGAGGCCTCCGCCGATCAAGTTCCATAGGATGGGGACCAGTTCTTCATTTCCGAGCGTCTCCCCATCCACTTCCATGGTCACGAGTTCCGACAGCAGATCGTCACCCGGACTCTTTCGCCGCTCGTCAAGGAGCTGGATTGCCTCGGCTATCAGCTCGGGATTGCGAGCCACCGCCTGTTGGTACTCGTTACTGTCCTGCGGGTAGGCGGCCGTCGCGTGAAAGTACTCTGCGTAGTGCAACCAGCTTTCGGCGGGTAGACCCAAGATTCTCATCGTCCAGATCGCCGGTACCGGATTGGTGAAATCCGAAACCATGTCCATTGCACCATCGGCAATTCTCTGGTCGAGGAACCACGTAGCCGCCTGATCGAGAAAAGGGCGATCCTTGGCCACCGCCGGTGGCAGCATGAATGGATTGACCACCCGTCGAAGCGCTGCATGACGGTTTCCCACTGACTCGGCGATGCCGACGGGGGGCATCCCCCCCCGAGGGATACCCATGATGCCCAGGAATTGCAGGCCATCGACGGGGTTCTCTTGGTAAAGCGGTGAGAAGGTGTCGCTGTGTCGTGCGATAGCGGCCACTTCGTCATAGCCGGAGACGAACCAGAAGCCTCCGTAGCGCTTGTTCCAGATAACGGGGCACCTTTGGCGGAGCTCGTGGTTGTGGACATGCCGCTCCGCCAACCATGACAAGGAGTGGTGGTCGAAATCGACTTCTGCCCTGTTCTCGCTCATTGCATCATCCCCATCCCGCAATTGTCGGTGGCGCCGTGTACCTATTCTTTGTCGCCCCCTCGGCCTCCGGCTTGAGGGGCAGCCCTCTATGGTGGGCCCGCGCACCACCGCGGGCTCGGAAGGTCGGCGGCATGCCTAATCCTCGATGCTGATGGCGGCCTTCGGGCAAGCCCGTACAGCGGCGAGAACCTTTTCCCGCAGGGCTTCCGGGGGATGTTCCTGAAGTACATACAGGAGGTCGTCATCTCGTACCTCGAACACTTCTGGGGCGGCTGCCATGCAGAGTGCGTTGGACTCGCACAGATCGTAGTCAATGATCACGCGCATGCATGTAGTATATCGAGTGGGTTTCCCAAGTGCCGTCGACGCGCCACCTCCATCCCTAAACATGTCCATTTAACTGGATAAATAGGTGCTGACCGGGCTTGGATCCGGCCCCCGACGCATAGGTCAGAAGTATCAATGCGTCTGCATCTGTCGGGCCGTTCGAGGTAAGCTGTGGCCACGACCGGCGCCGGCTCCTGCAGGCGAAGGCCGGGATCGCTTTCGAACATGAAGATCGACGCACTCAAGGACGCCCGCACAATTGCCTACGGACGCGCTAACCGGACCCTTGCACCACATCCGCTGTCGGAGGGCTCCCTTCCCGTGGACGCACAGGGCTACATGAACAACATTATCGAGACGGTGGAACCTGCGTTGGCCGATTGACGCCCCTTGATTTCAACTCGAAACATGAAGGCAGGTGGTTCAATGACGAGACTCGACGGAAAAGTTGCGTTCATTACAGGTGCGGCGAGAGGCCAAGGGAGGGCCCACGCCATACGACTGGCTCGGGCAGGTGCCGATATCATCGCGCTGGACGTCTGCGGCGCCGTCGCTCCCACGCCGTATCCGCCTTCAGCTCCGGCTGAGCTTGAGGAGACCAAGGCTCTCGTCAGTGGAGAGGGCAGGCGGATCGTAGCCCGGGTTGTCGACGTTCGTGATTTCGAGGCAATGGAATCGATTTGTCAGGACGGCGCCGCCGAATTGGGCGGGATCGACATAGTTGTCGCTAACGCTGCAATCAACAATTGGAACCGTTTTTGGGAGATGTCCGAGGAGCAGTGGAACACGCTCATCGATATCAATCTCACTGGTGTATGGAAAACGCTCAAAGCGGCCGCACCCATAATGATCGAGCAGGGTCGTGGCGGCTCGATTATTCTCGTGAGCTCCGTAGCCGGGCTCAAGGCCTTACCGGCCCAAGCTCACTATGTGTCGGCAAAGCATGCCCTGGTCGGTCTCACCAAAGCGGCGGCAATCGAACTCGGACCACACCAGATCCGGGTGAACTCGATCCATCCCTGGGGGGTCGACACACCGATGGGCCGCGACGACACGCTGATCGATCTGGTCGCTCGCTTTCCAACCTACGCGGCTTCCCTAGGCGCCATCTTGGCGGAATCGGATTTGGCTTCCCCCGACACGATCGCCGATGCGGTACTTTGGCTGGCCGGCGGCGAGTCGCGGACAGTCACGGGAGCCCAGATCCCGCTGGACATGGGCGCTACCCGTGTCTGACCGCCCATGGGATGCACCCTCGGACTCGCCGTTCTGGTCCGTCGGAAACCTCGACGGACTCGCTCACAGACGTTCGTAGCGGCCCCTCGGGATCGACATGCGAGCTTCACTGCGGACTCGCTCCACTCTGGCCACTCCAGGAGCCTGCGACCAAGCGCCGTCCCTTCCAACGCCCTCGTTACCCGATAGCACCCATGAACAAGGCATGATCTCCTCATGAAGACAACGGTGGTCCTTGTCCATGGTGCGTGGCACGGCGCGTGGTGCTTTGATCGTGTGATACCTCTCTTAGAGGAGGCGGGCGTCCCCGCGTTAGCTGTCGATCTTCCGGGCCATGGTGGCGACGAAGGACCGTTCACAGATCTCCACGGTGATGCGGCCTATGTGTGGGCAACGCTTGATGGCATCGATGGAGAAGTTGTGTTGTTGGGTCATTCTTACAGCGGGGCGGTTATCACCGAAGCGGGGGTGCACCCATCAGTAAGGCACCCGGTTTACCTGTGTGCAATGGCACTGGATCTGGGCGAGTCCTGTCAGACGGCAGTTGTGGAGAACATGGCCGCACTATCTGAGATGGGCGACCGAGCGTCGTCGACGGTCTCGTTATGGATGGGGGAGGCACTTCAACATTGGATCCAGTATCCGCAGCGACATGCCTCTATAACGAATGTGATGTCGAAACCGTGAACTGGGCACTCTCCAAGATTGGACCACAGCCGATGGAGAACCTGGGGCAGGAGCCATCGAGTATTGCGTGGCGTGGACGGGCCTCGACTTACATCATCTGTTCCAATGATCTGGCCATACATTCGGCCCTCCAAACGGTCTTGGCTGACCGATGCACGTTCGCAGTGGAGTGGTCGACTGGCCATTCACCCTTTGCCTCCGACCCACAGATGCTGAGCGACTTCCTAGCCGGGCTGGCCTATGTTCTGCAGAGAGGCGCGTGTCCTCGCTGGCCGGTTCGCTACGCACTGATCTCGATCCCGAAGTAGCGCTCGAAGATCTCGTCCCCTTCCAGCTCGTTGGCCGGCCCGGCGAAGACCACCTGGCCCCGGTTGAGCAGGCAGGCTGAATCGGCCAGTGCGAGGGCGCGGGTGACGTACTGCTCGACGAGAAGCACGGACACGCCGGTGGCGACGATCTGGGCCAGTGTCTCGAAGATGCGGTCCACAATGATCGGGGCGAGCCCGAGCGACGCCTCATCGACCACCACGATCTTGGGGTCGGAGGCGAACGTGCGCACGAGGGCGAGCATTTGCTGCTCCCCACCGCTCAGGCTGCCCGCCAATTGCTTCATGCGGCCGGCCAGGGCCGGGAAGGCCTCGGCCGCCCGTTCGATGGTGGCGTTCTCCTTGCCCCGAGGCGACTGCAGGATCAGGTTGTCCCGCACTGTCAACGAGGGGAAGATGCCACGGCCCTCGGGCAGGTTGCACAGTCCCTGGCGCGACATGTAGTAGGGCTTCCGGCCCGTGACGTCCCTGCCGTTGAGCACCACGCGCCCACTCATCGGTTTGATGAGCCCCGCTGCCACCCGGAGCAAGGTCGTCTTCCCGGCCCCGTTGGGGCCGAGCAGGGCCACGACCTTGGCGTCGGGAACCGCGAGGCTCACATCTCGCAGCACGACGGTGTCGCCATAACCGGCGGTTATGTTCTCCAATTCCAACACCTATGTTCCTCCTGTCGCGTGCGTGGGCGCGAGCTCAGGCGGGCTCGATGACCTCTTCGGGCAGCGGCAACGCCTGCTCCTCCCCGCCGGCCACGACCGCCTCGGAACCGAGGTAGGCCGCCCGGACGGTGTCGCTGCGGAGCATTTCGTCGGGAGTCCCCTCGAAAACCAGCCGGCCGAAATCCAGCAGGTAGATATGGGCGCAGACCTGGCGCACGAGTGCCATGTCGTGCTCGACCAGGAGGATGCCCGCCCCGCGCTCGGCCACCACGCCGGTCAGCAGGTTGCCGAAGCTGATCGTCTCACCGGCATCGAGACCGGCGGAGGGCTCGTCGAGGAGAAGCAGGTCGAAAGGCCCCGCCAGGGTCCGAGCAAGCTCGACCAGGCGGCGTTGACCCGTCGGGAGCAGCCCCGCCTGCAGATCGGCCAGGGGCCCGATCCCGGTCAGCTCCATGGCCTCGTCGACGGCACGCCTCACCACGGCCCGGTCGCGCGGGCTCCCGGCCAGCTGCGTGATCGGGTTGGCACCCGCCATGGAGGCCTCCCGGCCCAGCTCCACGTTTTCCCGGACTGTGAGCGAATTGAAGAGCTCCGCCTTCTGGAACGTTCGGCCGAGACCGAACCGCGACCGCCCGGCCGGGCCCAGCCGCGTCACGTCCCGGTCGTGCAGCATGATGGCGCCGGCGGTCGGCCGCAAAAGGCCGGAACACGCGTTGAAGGTGGTGGTCTTGCCGGCTCCGTTGGGGCCTACCAGTCCGGTGACCCGCCCCATCGGTGCCTCGAGCGTCACGTTGTCGACCGCGTACACGCCCCCGTAGCGAGCCTCCAGCCCGCGCACCCTCAGTCCGGACTTCGTCGACGCCGCCGCCGGGGCACGACGGGCCAGCTCGCGATCGGACCGCGCGCTCTCCATCTCACCGGCCACGGCCTGCGCGATGTAGCTGTCAAGCTCCGCGCTCGAGAGGAGGGTCTCGGGCTTTCGACCACCCAGGCGGTCGATCAAATTGCGCAAGGCCCGGGGCACCGACGGTGCCCGGTTCACCTGCAGGGCGAACGTGGCGGCGGAGAACCCGAAGACGATCTGCAGGTAGGTGGTGATGTTGGCCACCGTGATGTAGCCCGGCACGACCCCATAGGCGAGCGCCGCCACAATGGCGTACCAGGGGTCACCCATGACCACGATGATCAGGATCGCCACCATCGTCAGCGAGCTGAACGAGGCGTAGTTGGTGCCGATGCCGTAGCTGAAGAGACAGGCCAGCAGCGCCCCGGCGATGGCCGCCATGCTGGCCGTGATGCAGAACACCAGCACCTTCACGACGTTGACGGTCGCCCCGTGGGTCTCGAGAGCCGTCGGTGAGTCGGCGAGGCCCTTCAAGAGACGACCCAAGCGCCCTCGATGGATCGCCTGGACGGCGACCACGGTGAGCACGACGAAGATCAAAAGGACGTAGTAGAAGCCCTTGTCCGTATAGAGATGCCACCCGAGGATCGTGACGTCCGGGCGCGGCGCTGAGATACCACTGGTGGTCGGACCGAACATGATCCCGGTGTCGTAGAACATCTGCTCGAGGAGGATTCCGAAGCCGTACGTGGCCAGGGCCAGAAAGACGCCCGAGAGCCGGATCGCCGGTATGGCGACCAGCGCGCCCACGGGGAGCGCGATGATCCCGGCCAGGGCCAGGGCCGCCAACCAGGGGACGTGGTAGCTCCCCGTCAGATGACCGAAGGCGGCTGCCCCCACCGCGGCGAAGGCCAGGTGGCACAGCGAGATCTGACCCGACGTCTTCACCAGGACGCCCAACGACAAGAACAACATGATGTAGACCAGGGCGGACGACCAGGTGGAGAGGTTCACGCCGACGAAGCTGGGGACCAGACAGAAGAAGGCCAGCACGATCACGCCCGCCAGCAGGCGCATCCGGGTCGGTGCGTACCATGAGCGCCGCAACGCCAACGTGGTAGTGACGCGCCGTTCGGCCAGCATCCGGCGCGGCGTGACGATCAGGACGATGAACAGGATCACGAAGGGCAGGCCCGCCGAGAGACTGACCAGCCAGGTGACGTCGGCGGCATATTTCGCCGCGATGGCGGTGATGATGCCGATGATTAGCCCGCCGGCGAAGGTGAGGGGAAGACTCGAGAAGTAGCCGATGGCTACCGCACCGAAGGCCTGCACGACGAGCAACACGATGACCTCGGCGTTGAGGCTCAGCGAGGGGGCAAGCAGCAGTCCGGCCATGGAAGCGAAGACCGTGCCGATGACCCAGGCCCAGCGGCGCACGGCTACTGGGTTGGTGCCGGTCATGGACACGAGATCGGGATTGTCCACCACGCCGCGCATGGCAACCCCGATCCGCACTACCCGGAAGAAGTAGTAGAGGAGGGCGGTGGCCACCAGCGCTACGATGATCACCGTGATCTGGTCCCACCCCACGTTGACCCCGAGGAAGCGGATGGTGTTGGTGTCGAGGAAGGGCGGGAAGTTGACGTTAGCGTCGCCGTACCACAGCGTGCCGACCCCCACCACGATCAGCAGGAGGCCGACTGTGGCCACCACCTTGAGGGTGGCCGTGGCCCCTTCGAGGATCCGCGCAAAGAGCTCGAGTCCGAGCCCCTCGATGGGCGACATGACGAAGAGGATCAGGGCCGCTGCATACGGCCATGGCATCCCATGCTGGGTATGCAGGAAATAGAAGACGAAGACGGCCATCGCCGCGATCGCCCCGTAAGCGAAGTTGAAGATCCCCGACGTCTTGTACGTGAGCACCAGACCGACGCCGGCCAAGCCGTAGACGGCACCGGTAGTAATACCGATCACGATGAACGGAAGGAATTCAGACACGACTTGCGGTTGCCCCCTGTGTTCTTTGCACCGCCGCCTCAGTTACCGGCTGAAGTGCCCGACCCTGGTCTTTTCTGCAGTCCTACAAGCGTGTTATCTCTGAGACCGATCTGGCCGGATTGAAGTCGTCGTCCACGTTGATGACCTTGATCTGGTGGCCGTTGAGCCCGCCGTGGGAGTTCTGGCACTTGGCCTAGGCCTCATAGGTCGGGGGAGCCGACAGCGGTGCTCAAGGCCGGTGTCCCGGTGCAGCAGCACACCACGCCGATCCCATTCCCCTGGTTAAGGTGACGAACGTCCCCCAGCCGGACCTTATGGAACCCAACCCGCCTCCCCATTTTGAATGTGACAACGAAAGTATTATATCACTGAGCATGGATATGTGCTATCTTCAGTATCGCCCGTCAGGCACCATAAACGCCTGTAAATACGACCTCGATCGTGTCAACCGGTCCAAGCGGGCGAGGCTGACACGGGCGATTCGAAGCCAGATCGATGATGAGGCATGCTTATCGTCCCCTGACAAGCTCTATCCTATTTCTCAGAGAAGATCTGTTGTCCACGTACATGAGGAGCTCGAATGCACGAGCTAGTGATCCGAGGGGGCACGGTGGTCGACGGGACCGGTCAGGCCCCACGAACAGCTGATGTCGTCGTCGACGACGGCCGCGTTACCGAGGTCGGCAGAGGAGGTATAAGGGGGCGTCGGGAGATCGACGCGGACGGACTCATCGTCGCGCCCGGTTGGGTCGACATCCACACGCATTACGACGGCCAGGCAATGTGGGATCCATTGCTGGAGAATTCCTCTTCTCACGGTGTGACCACTGCGGTCATGGGCAACTGCGGGGTCGGCGTTGCGCCAGTTCGCGCAGCCGACCAAGAATGGACCGTCGCACTCATGGAGGGCGTGGAGGACATCCCCCGCTCCGCGTTCGAGCACGGTCTGGATTGGGTGTGGGAAACCTTCCCCCAATACCTCGAAGTGTTGGACGCTCGACCACGAGCCATCGATGTCGCAGCCCAGGTGCCTCATGCGGCTCTGCGCGTCTTTGTCATGGGCGAGCGGGGCATCGATCACACGCAGGTACCGACCGAGAACGAGATCGATGGAATGGGCCGCTTGGTGGCCGAAGCGATCGACGCCGGCGCCGTCGGCTTCTCGACCTCTCGTTCGCGTACCCACGCTGCCTCCGACGGTCGGCCGATTCCCTCCCTCAGCGCAGCCGCACCAGAGTTGATCGGTATCGCGAGAGCGGTCGGTCGCACGAGGCGCGGCGCCTTCGAGCTCGTCTTCGAGGATGGCGAGATCGACGAGCACCTACTGCTCGCGCGATCTATGTGCCAGGTGAGCGGGCGGGGGCTGTCACTCATCACCTTGCAGCGACCTGGTTACCCTCCCGATGCGTACCGAGATATCCTGCACGCGCTCGAACATGCACAAGCCGAAGGAATTGACATGCGCGGCCAAGTAGCTCCGCGGCCGATCGGTGTTCTGATGATGTTGGACAGCCGTCTCAACCCCTTGCGAGCGTCGGAAACGTTCATGGCGCTGGCGACCACCGCGCTCGGGCTGATCGAGTTGGCGAAACCAGAGGTTCGCGATCGAATCCTCAAGGAGGCGGCGGTTGGATTGCAGATGCTCGATCGGTTTCCATTCCTCTTCGAATTGGGCGATCCGCCGCGGTATCAGCAATCGCGGGACGAGGATCTGCGATCCCGGGCAGTAATGGGGAACACGACGCTGCTCGACCTCGTTTACGAAATTCTCGTCGCCGGTGGGACGATTTACGCACCAGCGGCTAACTTCATCGAAGGCAACTACTCAGCTATACGCGAGATGCTCGTGCACCCGTTCACTGTCCCGGGGTTGAGCGACGCAGGAGCTCATTGCACGGTGATTGGCGATTTCGACTTCCCGACGTTTCTTCTCAGTCATTGGACCCAGGATCTCGACGGGGATCAACGCATTCCGATCGAGTGGATCGTCAAAAGACAGAGCGCAGATACCGCCAAGCTAGTGGGGCTGGCTGATCGCGGTGTCCTCCTTCCCGGTCGACGTGCGGACGTGAACCTGATCGACATCGCTGCGTTGGGTTCTACGGCACCGCAACTCCGTGCAGATCTTCCCGGTGGTGCTTCGCGGCTCGTTGGTCACGGTACGGGCTATGTCGCTACGCTCGTAGCAGGACAGGTCGTCTTCGAACGTGGTTTGCATACCGGGCTCTTGCCGGGTCGGGTGGCTCGACCTGAACCTTGAGCAAGGATAGTTCGTTGTAATTGATCGGGGTCACCCACGGTGCGTGCGCCGACGTGGCCGACTCAACGCCGATCCGAGGCGACACGCCAATCGATTCCTTCACAAGCCAATAAAAGTTCAGGAATTGACAGCTGGTTCACCGCGGACGCCACCACCTGCGCATGCGCTTTTCCGGCGTCACCTTCGGGGCTGAAGGCCCGTATTTCAGCGCGGATCTGCGGTATTCCCGGCAACGACCCGCTTGCTGATGCGCTGCCAAGCAAGGATGTCCCGTTCGTCAGCGGGACGTCCCACCCGAGTCACCGTGTCCACATCGGATGCCTCACTCCGAAGGAAACCCACGCGGCACCGGTCCTTCGCTCGATGGGCGAAGGGGTCGAATCCGTAGTGGCGCATTGCGTTCTCATGGGTGATCTTCGCGACCTGCGTGTCGTCGAGGCCGTCGAGAGTCTTTACAAGTGTCTCCGGCGCGTTGGGCCACGTGCCATCGGAGTGCGGATAGTCCCCTTCCCAGCAGACGTTGTCGATGTTGAAGTGGGCGATGTTGGCAACGCCGATCGGCTCATGGATAAAACAGCAAAGGATGTTTCGATGGAAAACGTCAGTTGGACCATTCATGCCATCGGGGAAGGAGGGGCGCGTCCAACCCGAGTGGCGGTCGAGGACGTGCTCGGCCCGCCACAGGAAATATGGAATCCAACCGATATCCCCTTCCGTGAGCGAGAATGTCAAACCCGGGAATCGGCTAAAGGCGTCGCACCACACGAGATCGGCAAAGGTCAGGATCGACGAGACCGAGGAGAGCGTGATGGCGACGCTGGGTGGGGCGTCAACGGAGGTGTGAAAGGTCCGCGACGATGAGCCGACGTGGCAGCAAAGCACCGTCCCCTCCTCGACGGCGGCCGCAAAGAGTGGATCCCACGCCCGGGAGTGGATGCTCGGCATGCCGAGCGCCTCTGGGTTCTCCGAGAATGTCACGGCGTGGCAACCCTTGGCGCTGAGTCGTCGTATCTCCCGGGCGGCAAGCTCAGGGTCGAACAAGGGCAGGATGCCACAAGGGATGAAACGGTCTGGATAGGCGGCGCACCATTCGTCCACGTGCCAATCGTTGTATGCCTGGATCATCACCAGGTTGATGTTGAGATCAGGGCCCTGGTTGAGGACCTGGCCCGAGAACCCCGTCCAGTTGGGAAAGTTCAGGCCGGCGAGCTGACCCCCCGCGTTCATGTCACGAACCCTCTGGTGGACGTCATAGCAACCCGCCCGCATTTCGTCGTAGCGGCTAGCGTCGATATTGAAGTATTCGCGGGGCTTGCCGGCTACCGCGTTCAAGCCAAGGTTGCGACCCCGGATCGAGCCGTAGTACCACTGCTCGGCGCCGCTCTCCTCCTCGACAACCCGAGGAGCGAGATCCTTGTAGCAAGCCGGGACGTGGGCGTCGAACATGTCCGCCGGCTCGGCGATGTGGTCGTCCACGCTCATGAGGATGAGGTCTTCGGCTCGCATCGCTCAACCCACCCGCTCGTCGAACTGGATGGCATTGCCCTCGGGGTCCCGAACGATCATGCCCCGCACGGACCCGCCGGGTGGTTCTCCGAAGTTAGCCGTGTCCGATCCGGTGGCGGTGGGCTCAGACACGATGGTGATCCCCGCCTCTATGGCCCTGCCCCAGACCTCGTCGAGGTCATCGACCCAAAATCCGACATGGTGAACGCCGCGCTCAAAGAGCGGCTTCGGGCTGCCTGCTGGTGCTCTGGTGAGCTGCTGGTCGAGAACCACGAACGGCTCGTCGGGGCCCTCAGTCTCTCGAAGGTAGACCCCTCGGCGGCGGATCACTTCGCCGCCGACCGTGAATTCCTCGATGGAGTCGAGGCTCACGTGTAACCCGACGACCTCCGTCCAGAAAGGCAGGACATCGTCCATCTGGCGGACTCCGATGGCAATGTGGGAGACGTTGAGCACGGGCACACGTACACGATACCTCCTGGCCCTCCTGTATGCATGCTCCAGCATGGTTCTGCTCTCAAGATTTTGCTCAAGGGCTGGCGACCGCTGCTCCCTCATGAGGTGGCAGCAACGCGTGGCGGATCCCTTCTTCGAGCGCTTGTGCCGGCGCTGGATGGGGGTAGGCCAAAGGTGATCACCGAGCGACCTGCGTTCGCGGATCGTCGAGATCGTCGACTCCCGACCCCACGAACTGGGCCAAGGCGCTGCGACTCGAATGAACACGTTCATCAACTCCTCATGAGTTGCTGGGCCATGAACAGAATGTGCTCGCGCTCGTAGATATCCACCATGTCGGGATGCTTTTCGCGCAGATGGTCAAATGAGACGCTGACGATTGCGTCCTCGGAATCACCCTCAAGAGTCGCGCCACAAGGGCACTGGAGAACCCAGCTCCACTGCGGATTATTCACTTAATCATCGGGCGAGCTTCGTTGAATGCCCCGAAGGTAACCGGCAGTATCCTGCTGGTCGAAACTCTCAGCATCACCTAGGAAATGGCATCCAACCACCCCGTCGATCAGGTTCATGTGGATCCCAGACCCGACCAACCTGCCTTATGCAGTGGTGAACACACGAGCTTTCCGTCTCGAAGCAGTACGAACTTGTGGTGCTTGATTGCCATCGCGAAAAAGCAGCTGTTGTTTGCGGGCTGTCCCTTAACGAAGTGGAGTGGCGGTGCTAACCCCCCCAGCGTCTCACCTTTTGGAAGGCCATAGAGTCCCGCCTTGATCTCCCCTGCGCTGATGGTGCTCGCCGAGGAGACGTGAGCAGCCTCGACGGCTGCTTGAATCAGCGCGCCATCAGCCCACGTAGCGAGGACGATCTCCCCAAAGTTCGGCCCAGCCGGCACCTGCGGTGCGTACTTTGCGAGAGCGGCGTACATATCCTTTGTAGCCGCGTTGTGAATGAACCACGGCACGTCTGCCTGGGTATCGATATTGCCCTCCATGCCTGGGGTATTGAGCCAGCCAATTGCCACTGTGCCATCACTGCTCGATTCAATCGGTGTGTAGCCCTGCGCAGCACAGTTTTCAGCGACTTTTTCGACGACCGTGGTTGCGTCTCCCACCACCATCATCGTGGCGCCGGCCGCCTTGGCGGCCAAGCACTGAGCCGTGTAGTTTGGCGCGGCGAAGCCAATTGCGGTGGCGTAGACCATAGCGATCCCGACATCAGCGTCCGCCGCCTTTGACAGGACCTCCGACTGGGCACAGATGGAAACTTCTGCGCAGTAGAGGTCTGCTTCTTTCTTCAGTCCGTAACTCTTGGCGAGCACCGCCCCGGCCGAAGGGAGGTAATTGAAGGTCGCGCTTGGTGGGAAGAAATCTGGGTTTGTATAGCCGTCAACAGAGATGCCGCCACCGATGACGGGCACACCCTGCTGCTTTGCGTAGGACGACCAAGAAGCGTCTACGTCGCTGTTGTCGATAATTGCGACTACATGGTTCTGCTGGATGAGTTCCTCAGCATCGGCGGAAGACGTGGCTGGGCTGTAACCGTCGTCTTTGACGATCAACTGGACCTGCTGACCGTTCAGCCCACCGTGGTGGTTCACCCATGCCGCCCAAGCCTGAATAGCCGGCGTCGTCTGCGATAGGGAGGCCGCCTCCGGTCCGGTGCAGCTACAGATGACGCCGATCGGGACCGTTGGGCGAGTAGTCGCTCCCGCCTCAGCACCGAAATCCACGATGACGCCGGTGATCATCATGACCAGCGGCAGCGCCCATCGACCGATCATCGCAATCCATTTTTGTCGCGTTCCCAGTGCAGATGAAGCTGTACCCATTGTCCCCCCTAGCTGCCTATATTTGCGCTGTCATGGCTGCAGGTGCTCGATGCCGTTTGAAACTATATCACTACGCATGGATCTGAGCTAGTTCCAATTTTCCGTCCCCAGCACCTTTAGGGGGTAACGCGCCGGTGGATATTGAAATCCGTTCTCAACCGTTGCCCCGGAATGCTGCTGGCAAAGTGGTGAAGAGAATGCTTCAAAGCGGTGTAGTGATGGATCACTCCGCCTACGGTGAGTGACGAGTTCCGACGAAGCGCACGTCGTCTGACTCGCCGAATGCAGGACTTATTGAGCTGGATCGAGCAGCTCGGGATCACGCCGGAGCTCCTCGCGCACCATGGCCTCCCAGAATCCGATGAAGCCCTCACCATCGGATTTCCTCACCTGTTCGAGCCAAAACGGTGGAAGGCGGGATTCTAAGGATCCCCCCGCGGCACGGACATACCACGCATGCTGACAGCGCTGCTCCAATGCGACCGCGCGCTGGTGTACCGCTCGGGCTGACCCACCGAGAACGAATACGCCATGTCCAGAGAGAAGAGCGAGGTCCGCCTCACCGAGTTTCGCTATCGCGGAGTGAGCCGCGGACATGTTGTTCACGCCGCCTTCGTATTCGTCCACCAGGACAAGGCTCCCTCCACCCAAGGCAGAGCTTTGGTCAAGCGGGGGAGGGGCGATGCCGAGATCGGCCATGACCGTCCCGAAGAGGGGGTGATTGTGCATTGCCCAACCGACACCGGGTCGTGCTTCGTGGAGCGCTAGGTGTAGCGGAATACCCAGAGGCACCGGCCAATCCCCCTCCACGACATTGCCTTGGAGGTCAATTCTTATGACATCTTGGACCCTGAGCTCGTTCCAGGTGATGAGCCATGGATTGCAGAGAAGCGTGCCATCGCCCAGGTTGCAAGTGATGTGGCCGGCAAGGTGATCGTTATAGCCTTCTCGCCAGAGGCATCTGGCCAGGAGGACCAACTCCTGTTGACGCGACAGTTCCGGAATGAGCATCTCGGGAGTGGGCGTAAACATTGGTCAACCTCCGTCTGTTAGAACGACCTCTGGCAATGGGTGACGATAGAGCTTTGCAGCATTCAGGGAGCACATGGCGCGCAACTCGCTCGCGGGTATGTGCCCCCAGGCGTGGTGGATCACCTCTTGGGTATCCGGCCACGTCCCGTCCCCATGTGGATAGTCGACTTCGACCATTATGTTGTCAATTCCAATGCGATGTCGGGTGTCGATTGTCGAGGGATGGCCAATGGTGCAAAACGAGAAATTCTGACGGAGGACGTCGGCGGGTCGATGGGCCTAGCCGAGACCGTATCCGGAGAGGTCAATGATGTTGTCGAGCCGGTCCAGAAGCATCGCAACCCATCCGATGCCCCCTCGCTCATGCCTATCTTCAGCCCCGGGTATTTCAAGGGATACCCGACCACAGCCATTCCACACATGCCCCAAGCGAAAGTTGCCCGAAGAGCGTCGACCCAATTTGCAACAATGGAGCGCCCTCCGGGGGCAGTTGCATTCCCGAACTTCCGACATGCAGTAACACAACCGTGTCGGTGTCCACGCAGGCTTGCAAGATCGGATCCCAGTGCTCTCTACACCACAGTAAGGGCAAGCCCACCTCATGCGGCCGTTCTGGAAGCGTCACCGAGGTGAATCCGCGACTTGCGTCACGCCAGATCTCCGCGACCGCGACGTCGGGGTCCGCAAGATATGCGATTCCCAGCGGCACGATCCTGCTCGGATGCGCCTGGTACCACTCCGCATAGAGCCAATCGTTCCACGCCTGAATGCACGCGGCGCCGAGCTGGCAATCGGCTGCCGAGAAGAAGACGCGTCCACAGAAGCCAATGATTTGCGACGGGAAATTGACCAGAGCCCACACGCCGTTGATGTCCATATCGGAAACACGTGCGTCTACGTCGTAGCATCCAGGCCTTCATTTGGTCGAAGCGGAATGGCTTGAGTTGCACGCTTTCCGGCCGACGACCGGCAACAGTGTTCATTCCGACCTGCGTGTACCTGTTGCCCTCGAATTGCCATACCTGATGACCCCTCGGGCGTCTCGACGATCCATGGAGCGAACTCACGCAATCGCAACGGCAAACGCCCCTCGAATATGTGGGGAGGCTCCACAACAACGTGATCGTCCACGGAGATTACGGTGTGACGGATCTCGCGAGGCGATGGTTCGGGCAAAAGAGTTCTGGTGACAGCATCTCATCTCATGTCGAACGGCAACGCCCGCGGGCCTTCCTCAAACCTTGCATTCGGGAGGGGGCGTGCGCTGCCCCGAGTTGGTACGGGAGGGTTCGATCTACCGGCTCTTGGCCGATCACGGTCACCAGCTCTTCGGGGACGACTACTTCGCCGATCTCTACGAGGAGTCGGTGCGGGGGCGACCGACCATTGCGGCCCGGGTGATGGCGACGGTGATGCTCCTCTAGGCCTTCGAAGGGCTGAGCGACGCCGAAGCCACCGACCGTCTCGAGTTCGACCTGCGCTGGCAAGCGGCCGCCGGGGTCGACACCGGCTACGGGTCGTTCCATCCGACCTCGCTCGTCGGTCAGCGCAACCGGCTGCGGGCTTCGGCTCGCCCACGGCGCCTCTTCGAAGACACCAAGGTGGTGGCGATGGAGACCGGGGCGCTCAAGACCCGAGCCCGGGTACTCGATTCGACCCCCTCTATGACGCCGTGGCCACCCAAGACACCGTCACCCAGCTGCGCGCCGCCATCCGCAAGCTGCTCGCCGCCCTCGATCTGGCGGCCAGCCCCCTCGCCGCTGCGGTGCGCGCCGCCCTTTTGCGCGACGACGAGTACTCCACTGTGGGCAAGCCTCCGTGTGACTGGGACGACAAAGCGGCGCGCGCGGCCCTGGTCGATGCGCTCGTGCGCGACGCTTCGGCCGCCCTCGCCGTCTTGAACAGAGAGACGCTCCCCGCCGGCGCAGTCGGGGCCGCCGAGCTGTTGGCCCTCGTGGCCAGTCAAGACATCCAACAAGGCGATGACGGGGTCTTTCGCATCGTGGTCGGTGTGGCCAAGGACCGGGTCATCTCAACCGTCGACCCCGAGGCCCGCCACGGCCACAAGTCGCGCAACCGCCGCTTCGATGGGTTCAAAACTCACCTTCCCTCGACCCCGACTCCGAGCTCATCGACGAGGTGGCCGTCACCGCGGCCAACGTGCCCGACCGCGACGCGGTGGGCGACCTGCTCGAAGGATTGGCCGACGAGGATGACAAACCCGAGATCCTCGGTGACTCGGCCTATGCCGACGGCGCTACCCGCAAGGCACTCGGCGATGCCGGCTTCGACGTGGTGGCCAAGGTCCCCCGGTGCGCAACGCTACGGGGCTGTTCACCAAGGACCGTTTCAGCGTCGACCTGGCGACGCAGAGTGTGACCTGTCCGGCCGGCCAGCGCGTCGCCATCAACTCCACCTGTGACGGGGGCGGGCGGGCCTCGTTCAAGATCCACTGCCCCCTGCGCACGGCGTGTACGAAGTCGCGTTCGGGACGCACCATCGCCATCGGCCGTCACGAGGGATTGCTCCAGGAGGCCCGAGCAGAGCAGGCGACGCCCGAGTGGCAAGCGCGCTATCGAGCCGATCGCCCCAAGGTCGAGCGCAAGATCTCACACTTCACCCGCCGCGCCTGGGGTGGACGCAACGCGCGGGTGCGAGGAATCCGACGCATCAGCACCGACGTTGACACCCGCGCCGGAGCGATCAATCTGGCTCGATTGGCCATCTTGGGTCTCCGCCACGACGGCGATCGATGGAGCGTGGCCGTTGTATAGGGCCCCAGAGGGCTCCCCGTGTGCCGACAAGCGCGAGTTTACTGGCTATCTCCGTTGCAGAGTGCATCGTCCCAGGTGCATGCTCATATTCGAGCCCTCGCCGCGCATTACCCACGTCGGCTTTCCAGCTCCAGCGCGAGGCCGATGAAGACCCTTACTTCAGGCCCTCCTAGGCAGCGAAGTCTTCCCTCGGTATCGCTAGTCGACAGCACCCTCTCCGCTCCTAAAGGTGGCGAGTTTGCTAAACGATTGAGCTGGCGTGCAGGAGCCGTTGCTGTCATAACGGCGTTCGCGTCGCGGGCTGCTCTTTAGGCAGAAAGTCCAATCGGCTGTGGGCCCACTTCATCGAACGGCGGACGCATAATTCTCAACGGAGCCTACGTAACGAAGTCAAACTCGACATGAGCCGATTTGAGACCTCGGACGAAGGCATTCGGCATCTCTACGGGACTTGTACCCGGGACAAGTCGCCAACCGGACGTTCGTCGCAGGAGCTCTTCGAAAAATACCTTGATCTCAAGACGAGCCAAGGAGGCGCCGAGACAGAAGTGGGTTCCGAAACCGAAAGCAATGTGGTTGTTCGGATGACGAGTCACGTCGTAGCGATTGGGATCATCGAACCGCGACTCGTCTCGGTTGGCTGAGGCGTACATCAAGAGGACTTGATCGCCCTTCGGTATGGACATTCCAGCCACCGATGTGTCTGAGGATGCAACGCGACACATATTGTGCACTGGAGTGACGTAGCGGATGAACTCTTCAACCGCGACGGCAAGGTCGCAGCCAGCTCGAAGTTTCTCCAACTCGGCCGGCTCCTGAATCAAATTTACAATAGTGCGCGCGATTACCGTGCGGGTAGTCTCCGCACCCCCGTCGAGCAACAGGAGAGCGTCGGCGATTACGTCCGTCTCATCTAAGGGGCAGCCGTCAATAGTCGCTGTCGCGTAATCACTAAGGATGTCATCGGTGGGTTCGGCCTTCTTTGCCTCGAATAGCTCGGAGCAAGCACCAGCAAACTCAAAAGCGGCGGTCATGCCCTCCTCGGAGAAATACGGCGGGCCTCCGCCGAGCGCGATGGTGGTTTCGGACCAGTGCTTCAACTCAGGCCATCGCTCGTCGCCGAATCCCAATAGGTTCCCGATCATCATGGCTGGCAACGGTGCAGCGAGATCCCCGACGATTTCGGCGGTGCCACCATTCGCGGCGACGGCATCAAGGAGGCCCGTGACTTTGGCACGAATGTCCTCTCGCCAAGCGGCAGCGGCACGGGGAGTGAAACGACGGGACACGAGCTTACGTCGCACCTGATGGAGTGGGTCGTCAAGGCCTATGATCGAAGTATCGGACGGTAGGTTCGGGCGATAGCCGCCCTTTTTCTTATCGGAGGAGATGAATGTCGCCTTGTCTCGTTCGATGGCGACCACGTCGTCGTAACGAGAGATTCCCCACAGCTCGTTGGTTTTGTCCCAATAGACCGGCTCGTTGGCACGCATCCAGGTGTACACCGGGTACGGGTCCCCGGCGTAGAACGAGGGCGATAACAGATCAATGTTCATGCGCACTGGCCTTACACTCCTTTGGCAATGCTGCGCTCACAAGACGTCGAGGGAGCGCAGTTCCCGGATTGCGGCGCATGACCGGCTGGCCATTGCGAGGAACATGTTGTCAGCGCGGACACTTCGCTCGGCGGTGGCGAACATGCACCCCAGGACCGTGATCATCGGGCCCTGCACCTGCCCGAGCCGGTAGTCATCCCAGCAGCGCCTCCCGTCGTAATCGACGATGCCACGGGCCATGATGGCCTCGTGATACTCCGCGACGATGCCCTCCTCGTGTGCGCGGCGCAATGATGGTTCGAGGCTCGTGCCCAGAAAATATGCGACATCTCGTAGCGGAGGGGCGACGGTCACGGTCTGCCAGTCAAGGGCGTATACGTGATTCGTGTCGGGCGAGAACATCAGGTTGTCGAGCCGGTAGTCGCCATGAACGACGCCGAACGGACGGGGCCGTGCGGTCAGCCATGTTGTGATAGCGGCTGACACGTCGTGCAGGGTGGCGATGTCCTCATCCAAGAGTTCTTTACGGTAGCGCTCGACGAATCCGTCCGTCGACGTCGCGAACAGCTCACCGAGAAAGTCTGCCGTCTCCGGGGTAGTCGGTGTGAGAACGTCGATGCCCAGTAGGCATTCGTCGTCCCAGCGAGGCGCATGCAGGCCGACGAGGTTGCGGACTGCCTCGGCAGCCTGGGCGGGCGAGCAACCGTCTGCCTGCACTCCAGGGACAGAGGGCGCGAGGTCGTCAAGTAGAAGAGTAAAGGTGGTCCAGTCGTCGTTTATTGCCCCGTACCAGCACCGCGGCGTGCGAACATCGACGGTCGTAGAGAGCTGGGTATAGAAGCCGACCTCCTTTGCGAAGCCGCCCTTGACGCGTTCGCGGGCAGCAGCGTCACCCGTCGCTAGCTTCGCCACGAGAGTCGGCGGCCCCGGCCTGCCCTCATAGGTAAGAGACAGACGGTGGCTCTCTCCGATTTGGCCTGTTCCGATCCGCTCAGAAGCGACGTTGATCACACTACGGCCCAATACTTTGGTAAGCCACGAGGGCGTCAGATCTTCAAGGCTGCCCGCGACGGCGTTCACAATAGGGGCTTTCCCGGATTGGCGGGTGTAGTAGCGAAGTGCGCATTGCGCCTTGTCCGATAAACCGGGAGGATCGGTTCGAGCTCCGTTGGTGTCGCCCCATGGAGAATAACGCCGTCGGCCCCGAGTTCGAACTGGGCAAGAATGGCCGTTACGCACTGCCCCGGTGTCCCGGTGGCAGCGTTGGAGACCCACTCTTCTGGTATGAGCGTCTCGAGGTGTTCGAGTTCGCTGGTAGTCGCCCGGGCATCGAAGGCTCCTCGGAAACCTTGGACAAAATCGTCACTGCGGAACCGTTCGAGCACAACCGGGTCCCAGTCGTTCACCCGTACCAACAGGTCGCCGTACCCCTGAAGGTAGCTGGCCAGTCGGCCCACCGTCTTTTTGAGTCGGACATCCTCGGCGATATGGTCTCATACAGTGGCGAGTACCGACCACACGCGAATCGCCAGTGGATCGCGCCCCGCCTGTTCGGCACCACGACGAACAGCGGCGATCGAGTTTGCCGTTGCCTGTTCGTTAAAGAATGTGTGAAGAACGACGCCGTCCATAATTCGGCCCGCCAGTTCAAGGGTCTTCTCGCCTAGCGCAACCAGAAGGAGCGGGATGTCTTCATCGAAATCTTGGTCCTGGTGTAGGTAGGTGTAGCGGCCAGCGGGTCCATCGTGGCCAAGAATCATCTCCCCGTGCCAGAGCCGGCGCAGGATGCTGGCGATATCCTCTAGCTGTGCAGCGGTCACCGAAGGAAGGCTCATGGCGTCGAATAGCGCGTCGAAGCCACGGCCTAGACCCAGCGCGAAGCGACCACCCGTCAGTCGATGCATCGTCGTCGCGAAAGTGGCGGTCACCATGGGGTGGCGAGTGTTGTGGTTCGTCGCGGCCGTTGCGATGCCGATGGTCTCACTCACCGCGCCGACGGCACCTGAGAGCGTCGCTGCGTCCTTGAGGTTGAACCGCTCAGAGATGAAGGCCGGACCCAACCCTATCTGCTCGGCCCGGCGGACCTCCTCGACCAGGTTACGGGGCGAGCTTGAATGGCCCGCGAGCGTGTAGAACCCGAGTTCATTCAGCCGCTCCATGGTCAAAAATCTTAGCCAACCTGCGCACCCCGGGATGGCTCTTGTGATGTAATTGACCACTTGCATGAGGCATGAATTGCAACCACGTTGACTGCTGTAATCGCAACAGTGGCGGGGCGTTCATGATCAACGCGATCACTACCGGGAAGAATGCGTGCTGCGGCGCGGGTGTTGGGCTGCGGCAGAAGATACTGCCCCTCACGGTTGCCATTGTTATGTTCGGCGCCGCCTGCGTGGCCGTCACGCCAGCGAAGTCGGGTGCCGCCACAGTTGCCACCGGTCTCGTCCCATTAGGAGGAGGTCAGCGGACGATCTCGTTCTTGAACAATGAGGCCAATGGTGTTGTTCCGTGAATCGCCCGGTCGTGTGCGTCGGCGTAGGCCATTGCCATCGTCCGCTCCGGAAAGAGCTTCACGTCGGTGTCTCCTGCTCTATGCGGGCAATAGAAGCCCCAAGTCCCGTCAGCCTGCCCAGTGATTCGCCTGCCGCCTTCGTGCTCAGGTGACCTCCTGCCCTGCTGGCCAGTCGAGAGCAGGCCATCCATGTCGACGTCGGGGGCTCTTGCCACTGTCGGAGGTGACCAGCCCATGTCTCCGACATTGCGGAACCGCCATTCGCCCGTGACGGTGTCAATGATCTCTTGGCGGATCTTGGTGGGATCCTCGGCGGCTTGGACGAGTCGAACCCGTCGTCGGTGAAGTTGTGCAGGACCGCCCCCACCTTGTCCGCCGAAGTGAACGCAACCGTAGCGATCCGGGCCACGCCCCCCCTGAGCCGAAAGGAGAGGTACCGACGATAAGGGCGAACGCCTGTCCAAATCATGCGGCGCTCGTCGGCCCTGCGGTGGCGAGGAGCTCAGTTGGGGGCCGCGACCCTCCTACGTTGCCTGCTGTGCACTAGCTCCCGCTCCAGTTGAGCGGCTCGGTCAATCCATTGCTCGTCGCCGTAACACCGCTGGATGTAATCTGCGTGGCTCCTTCGGGAAGCAGCGGAATGTTCACCGACGATGGCGTGGACGGGCTCCACACAACTTTGTACATGCCGCCGGGAAGGGTCTTTTTCTGCGGCGTGCTGAGCAGACACGGTAATGGCGTTGTCAATGCAGAAGTCAGAGCGCCCACGCCCTTGCATTTGTCAGCTGGCGCTTGCGTTGTCAGCACGAACTGCAGGTGGTCGCCCGCCGGAACCCTGTAAAGCGTGGGCGTCAGTCCGATGTCGTAACGCTGCCGCGAATTGGCAGGCGCAAAGCTGTTCTTCGTGTACGGATGTTCGGGCCGGATAAGCAGGTGATTCTGGTCATACCAAGAACTGCTCGTATCGACTGCTCGCAGGCTTCCCAGAATCGTTCCGGTGGCGAGCTGCGTACTTTGGCCGGACGAGGATACGTCGAACAAGGTACCGTTCAATTCCAGATTTCGATTGCTTGACCTGGCATAGATGGTGGCGGCTATCGGGCCGCCGATGACTTCCTCCTTGGTCAGCGGCTGCGCATTGAAGGTGAGCGTCGTGCCGTCCAGCGTCGGCTGGCCCCAGCGAAGCATGGCCGATCCAGCCTTTAGCGAGTTGGTGGACATGTTGCCACCCGACGCCAGATGGTACGCGGCGTAATGATCGGTCATCGGGTACGTGGTGGCATTGACCCAATGTTCTGACTGCAGTTCGTACAGATGCATCGGCGTCGTAGTGTTCGTGATACCGGTATGTTCCCCCTTCAACCAGGTGTCGTACCATTCGAGTTGGATGCTCTCGTCGAGGCCCTGACCGTGTTGCCATGGACCGACAACGATCTGGTAGCGACCGGTCGTCTTCTGACCGGGACTCATCGCGCTGAGGGCAGGCCGGTGGTCGAAGGTGTTCTGAAAAATCGCATACTCGAGAAGTGATCCGGGGCCGTCGGTCGGATACCACCCGCTCCAAAGGAGCGCAGGGATTTTGTTCTTTACAACATCGGCTGCAACGTTGTAGGTCGATCGTTCCTGCCAATACGTGCCGTTGTAGGCGGCCGGGCCGCCGGTGAGGAACTGATGCTCTAGCGCCA
>Ga0302177_10000165_pt1 | contig 55144 bp, 49 predicted proteins | sample I_Palsa_E1_2_FD_198780 | JGI IMG/M metagenome (GOLD analysis project Ga0302177, IMG submission 198780) | Peat permafrost microbial communities from Stordalen Mire near Abisko, Sweden - I_Palsa_E1_2 | ecosystem: Environmental > Terrestrial > Soil > Palsa > Peat permafrost | place: Sweden... | reverse complement strand
AGGCTAAGATTATGTCAGCGGAAAATAGCGGCGAACAAATTGTAGAACTTCAGTAAAGCCCGCGCAAATCCGGAGGATGAGGCAATTCGATTTGCAGCCTCGTTCCGTAATCGTTCAATTTGAACTTTATCAGCTCGGCCATTCCAACGTCGCGCAACGACCAATTCTCCGTCTGGAGTATCCTCGCCTGCACAAACAAATTTCCCGTTTCCAACTCCCCGCCCTTCGGCTGCACGTCCGCTGGCAGCACCGTATAAGCCACCCGCGCTTTGAGATCGAGCGCGATATAGCGCCGGCCCAGAAGCACCAGAACCAGATTCGCTTCCTTCTTTTGTCCCGTTTGAAAAATATTCCAAGCCAGGGGAGTCTTGTCGTCAATTTTGATTTGCGCCGCCGGAACGGACTTCCACAGAAAACGTCCGGGATCACCGCTCTTCGCAGAGGTCATGGTGGCCAGCGAAAGCGCCAGGAACGCGAACAGCCAACGGACGATAAGGGGATGTCTGGCGATTTTCGCTTGCTGGCGCATCACACCCAATTATTTCTGGCTCGATTCGCGCTTACGCCCGGTGTAGTCCAGGTAGACCACCTTGGTGTCCGTGTAGAAATCCATCGCGCCGTGACCTACCTCGTGCGGCCCGATGCTGCTCTGCTTGGTGCCGCCAAAGGGAACGTGGGCCTCTCCGCCAACCGTCGGCGAATTTACGTGTGTCATGCCCGTCTCAATTTTGTCGATAAACTCGAATATCTTGTTCGAGTCCGTGGAATAAATCGAACTCGACAGACCATAGCGCACCGAATTTGCCACTTCCAGCGCTTCGTCAAAATCCTTTACCCGAATCACGCTGACCACTGGCCCAAATATTTCTTCCTGCGCGATCCTGCTGTCCGGCTTCACCTTGTCGAAAATGGTCGGCGCCACAAACCATCCTTTGTCATACTTCGAACCCGTCAGGCGCGCCCCGCCGCTGCGTAATTCCCCTTCATTCTTGCCAATTTCGATGTACTTCAGGACCGTGTTCATCTGAGTTTCGTCGACCGACGGCCCCATCTCCATCCCGGCCTGCAAACCGTCGCCTACCGCAAACGTCCTGGTCCGTTCCACGAGCATTTCGACAAATCGATCAGCCACCTGCTCTTCCACTACCACGCGGCTGGACGCCGTGCACCGTTGACCCGTAGAAGCGAATGCGCCGCCTGCGACCGATTCAACCGCCATCTTCAGGTCCGCATCGGCGAGTATGACCACCGGATTCTTCCCGCCCATTTCGCACTGTACTTTTTTCTGCTGCTGCGCTCCGGTCGCGTAAATCTTGCAACCAATATCCGTCGAACCGGTAAATGACAATCCGTGTACCAGCGGGTTTTGCACCAGCTCATCGCCCACTTCTTCGCCGGTGCCCAGCACCACGTTCAAGACTCCCGCGGGCAGTCCAGCTTCTGCGAAGATCTCCGCAATTCGCAGTGCACACAGCGGGGTCAATTCGGCCGGCTTCAACACCACCGTATTCCCATACACCAACGCTGGCGTGATTTTCCAGATCGGAATCGCAATGGGGAAATTCCAAGGCGTGATGGCCCCGATTACGCCCAGCGGCTGCCGGATCGTATACGTAAATGTTTTCGTGGTTTCGCTGGGCAATGTTTCGCCATTAATCCGGCGCGCTTCACCGGCCATAAATTCCGCGATGTTGATCGCCCGCTGTACTTCGCCCAGCGCGTCCTTCAGCGCCTTTCCTTCTTCGCGGGTCAGCAGCCGCGCCAGCTCTTCTTTTTGCTCCTCCATAATCCGCACAACCTTGAAGAGAATTTTGCCGCGATTCGGCGCGGGTGTGTCGCGCCAGGCCGGGAAGGCCGTCTTGGCCGCCGCGATGGCGCGTTTCATCTCTTCGCGCGTCGAAAGCGGAATGCGCGCGACCACCTCATCATTATTCGCCGGGTTGCGGCGCTCAAAGATCTTGGTCGATTTCGATTCGACCCATTCGCCATTGATGAAGTTCTTGCAAAGCTGATCGGTAGCGGTAGCGGTCACCATGTCGGTCCTCAGTGTCTCGATTAGATGCTTCTTTAGATGCAGGCCAGGCCCAATCGAACTAAGCGCGCACTTCGCCAAACGATTTGTCGAGTAGCCGGATACCTTCGTCCACGTCGGCCTTGGTGATATTCATCGGCGGTGCCATCCGGATCACGTTGCCGTACATCCCGCCTTTGCCCACCAGCAGGCCGTTCGCGCGGGTCCGCTCCAGTATTTGATTGGTCTCCGCCGCCGCGGGCTCTTTCGTTTGGCGATCTTTCACCAGTTCCAGCGCCTGCATCATGCCCATCCCGCGTACTTCGCCGATCAGCGGATACTTCTGCTGCAGTTCCTCGAGCTTTTTCCGGAAATACCCACCGACCACAAAGGTATTCTCCCGCAGGTTTTCTTCTTCGATCACTTCGATCACCGCGCGTGCAGCCACCGAAGTAACCGGATTGCCGCCAAATGTCGCGATGTTCAGACCCTGAAACTTATCTGCCAGCTCCGCGGTCGCGATTGTCAAACCCACGGGCGTGCCATTGGCCATACTTTTGGCCGAGGTAATGATGTCCGGCGTAACTTCCCACTGTTCGATGCCCCACCATTTCTTTCCGGTACGGCCCCAACCGGTCTGCACTTCGTCCGAAATATAGGCGCCGCCATAATTTTTTACAATGCGATGCACGATCTTGAAATATTCCGGCGGCGGAGTAATGAATCCGCCTACCCCCTGAATCGGCTCGGCGATGAACGCCGCAATTTGCCCGCTGGTGGTGGTCTGAATCACGTTTTCCACATCATTGGCGCAAGCCACGCCGCACGATGGATACGTCAGGTGTAGCGGGCACCGATAACAATAGGGATTCACCGCGTGCGAGATTCCTACGCTGATCACTCCGCCTTTGCGCCATGCCGACTGGGCCGTAACGGATTTTGCTAGCGCCGAGCCGCCGGAGTACGCATGCCGCAGCGCCACGATGTCATAACTCGGCGAAGCCATGCGCGAAAGCATGATCGCCGCTTCGTTCGCTTCCGTCCCCGAGCTGGTAAAAAAACTTTTCTGTAGCTTCCCGGGAGTAATCTCCGCCAGTTTTTCCGCCAGCGCCACGATCGCCTCATTGGGAAAGAGCGTCGAGGTATGCTGCAGCTTGTCAGTCTGCGCCTTGATTTTTTCGGTCACCTTCGGGTTGCAGTGGCCCACGCCAATGGTCACGATGCCGCCAAAAAAATCGAGATACTTGTTCCCCTCGACGTCCCATAAATACTGCATCGACGCGTGATCCGCCACCAACGGGTTCTGGTAGTAATTCGTCACCGAAGGCCAGATGAATTCCTTGTGCTTGCGCACCACTTCTTCGCTGCGCGTCGAAACAATCTTTGGAGTTGTGGTCATCAGCGGAATCCCCGTCGTGCGTTTGAATTAGTCAGCCGCCTCGGCTTTCTTGTTGCTGGAATGTGTTCTGGTGATTTCGCCGTAAGACTCCGGTCTCCGGTCGCGGAAAAATTGCCAAGTTTGGCGCACGGTCTCAATTTCCTGCAGGTCGAGATCCGCCACCAGCACCTCGTCCTTATCACGGCTCGCTTGCGCAATTATTTTGCCTCGCGGGCTGCAGAAATAACTCTTGCCATAGAATTCCCCGATATTCCACGGTGCTTCTTTCCCTACCCGATTGATCGCGCCCACAAAATAGCCGTTGGCCACCGCGTGTGCCGGCTGTTCCAGTTCCCACAGGTATTCGCTCAGCCCGGCAACCGTAGCCGAAGGATTGAACACAATCTCGGCGCCATTCAATCCCAGCACCCGCGCGCCCTCGGGGAAGTGACGGTCGTAGCAGATGTAAACTCCAATTCGCGCAAACTTCGTTTGAAACGTCGGATACCCCGTATTGCCCGGAGTGAAATAAAACTTCTCCCAAAACCCCGGCGCCACCTGCGGGATGTGATGCTTGCGGTATTTCCCCAGGTATTTCCCATCCGCATCAATCACCGCCGCGGTGTTGTAATACAGTCCGGTCATCTCCCGCTCGTATACCGGAACCACTATGGCCATGCCATATTTCTTCGCCAGTTTCTGCATGTGCTGGATCGTCGGACCGTCCGGCACCGGCTCGGTCAATTCGTACCAGCGCGCCTGCTGTTCGGCGCAAAAATATGGGCCATTGAATAGTTCCTGCAGGCATAAAATTTGGGTCTTTTTCTTGGCCGCTTCCTGAATCAGCTTGTCGTGCTTCTCCAGCATCTTCTTGGCGATATCTCGTATCGAATATTTTTCAGGCGACCACTCGCAATGCATCTGGATCAGCCCGCAACGCACCACCCGAGACATTCCGAAGCCTCCCAGCTGCAAAAAACTAAGGCGAAGTTTACCGCGCCGCGAGAAATGCGGCAAGGCGCGACGCCCGGTAATTAAGCGATTGGTCCCGTCACCGCCCTTATAAATCCAGCGTGAATTGTCCGGCTGACCGTATAATCACCAGCCAGATACGATGGATTCATTCCTCAAAAATTTCTATCGCGGCCTGGGCCGCGTCTTCCCTGATTGCCTGAACCTGAGCCAGGCCATCGCCTTCAATATGTTCCTGGCTTTTTTTCCGGTGCTCTTGCTGGCACTCGGCATCCTCAGCAGCAGCTCGACTTTTCACAACGTCCTCCGCGAACTGCCCGAACGTCTGCGCATGATCGTACCCTCCGGCAGCGAAGACATTGTGAGCCAGTATTTCGTGCGCAAGGGCCAACACCCCTGGAAATGGTTTCTGCTCGGTCTGGGCGGCACGCTGATCGCCGGCTCGCAAGTCATGGTCGGATTCATGGAGGGCTTTCGCACCATCGAAGGCGATCACGTTCGCCCGGCCTACTGGCGCGGACACTTGCGCGCTTTACTGCTGCTTCTGTTGACCTTTCTCCCCGCACTGGTCGTCGTGAGTTTGACCGTCTTTGGCAAACAGGTGCGGGGCTCGCTGATTCACACCTTTGGTGTGCCAGCACTGTTCAACGCGCTGGCCTTCGTTTTTCAGGCCGCCATCGTCTTCACTCTGTCCATGGTCGTTCTGGTTTTGCTGTATCGCGTCGGCCGTCCCGGGCATCGAGGATGGCGGCGGCTGCTTCCTGGTGCCGGTGTCGCGACCATCCTGTGGTGGACGGTCGACATCGTTTTCGGATTTTATGTGCGCAAGATGCCTTACGACGTCGTCTACGGCGGTCTGGCCGCCGCCATCGGTTTGTTGATCTGGATGTACCTCACCGCCCTGGTCGTGCTCCTCGGCGCCGCCTATAACGCGGAGTGGTTCGAATCCTTTGCCCAGCCGCGCGACACGCTGACGCTGCGCTAGCACCCACCAGACCCTATTTCCGCGCGGTTGACCACTACGACTCGCCCGCAACTTTCAGCGTTTTCCGGGGTTAAACTAAAAGCACAGAGACTTGCCCGAACACAGTTCCGAGGCTCCCCGATGCTTCTTGGTGTGAACAAAAAGCGAACCAATCCGCCGGACTCGGCTGGTCAGGCGGCCGCGCCTCGCGCAAATTTTCGTCAATCCGTTTCGGGTCTACTGGTGGCTACTTTGCTTTTCTCTGCGCCCTACTCGGCTGCGGCCACCGATAAATCTATGCCTCAAGCACCGACCGCTACCGTCAAGCTCGACAAAAAATTCAAAGGCAAGCTGCCCATCACCGAGCTCACCGAAGATCAGGCCATCATGCATGCGATGAATCGCCTCGCCTATGGACCCCGGCCCGGCGACGTCGAATATATCCGCAAGCTGGGCCTTGAGAAATGGATCGACCTGCAGCTTCAGCCCAATTCAATCGATGACTCGGCGCTCGAAACTCGCCTGCAGCGCTATCCCACCATCGCCATGTCCTCGCGAGAACTGCTCGATAAATTTCCCAACGCCGACCAGGGCGCAAAAAAACTTGGCATCACCAAAGAGCAGTATGAAGATCAGCAAAAAGTAAAACAGCAGAACGCGCTGGCCCAGGTGATCGAAACCGGCAATCCCAACCTGGACAAAGCGCAGGAACAGCTCGCCAAAATGCAGGGCCCCAATCGAATCCTCGCCGAACTTTCGATGGCCAAGCTCGACCGCGCCGTTTATAGCAACCGCCAGCTCGAAGCGGTGATGGAAGACTTCTGGCTCAACCATTTCAACGTGTTCGCCAATAAGGGCGACGACAAATGGTTGGTCACTTCCTATGTGCGGGACACGATTCGTCCGCATACCTTGGGCAAATTTGACGATTTGCTTTTGGCCACCGCCAAAAGTCCTGCGATGCTGTTTTACCTCGATAATTATTTGAGCGCCGACCCCGCCGCTGTCGCCCGAAATCAGCAAATGAAAGCCATGCGCCAGGCGCGCTTTCAAGGCGGTTTCGCCGGCGGCTCGATGCCTACTCCCGGAACTTTTCCCGGCCCCGTTTCACAACCTACACCCAACGGCGCAAATCCAAATGGCGGCGCGGCCGTCGCCGCCAAAAACAAAAAGGATAGTGGACTGAACGAGAACTACGGCCGTGAAGTGATGGAACTGCACACGGTCGGCGTCGATGGCGGTTATACCCAACAGGACGTAATTCAAATGGCCGAATGTCTGACCGGCTGGACCATTCACGAACCGCGCAAAGATCCCCAGTTCTTTTTTGACGAAAAGATTCACGGCCAGGGCAAAAAAGTCGTGATGGGCCGGACCTTCAATTATGGTGGCGAAAAAGACGGCGAAGAAGCTCTGAAAATGCTGGCCGCCTCGCCCAAGACCGCTAACTTTATTTCCTCGGAGCTGGCCCGCCACTTCGTCTCCGATACTCCTCCGCCGGCGCTCGTCAAACGCATGGCCCAGAGCTTCGCATCGAGCAGCGGCGATATTCGCACCGTCCTGAAAACTATGATTTATTCGCCGGAGTTCTGGTCGGCGCAAGCGTACCGCGCGAAAGTGAAGACGCCCTTCGAACTCGTCGCCACGACCGCGCGAGCCATGAACGCGGAAGTCACGATTACCTTGCCGCTCACCCAATGGGTGGGCCGCATGGGCGAACCGCTTTTCCTCTGTCAACCGCCGACCGGCTACTCGGATAAAGCGGAAACCTGGGTTAACGCCGGCGCGCTGCTCAATCGCCTGAATTTCGCGCTCACCTTTGCCGGCGACAAAATGAACGGCGCGACCGTCGACCTCAACGCCATCTTGGGACCAGACGCTTTGCGCAACCCCGAAGCCGCTTTGGCGCAATCCGTGCAAATTTTCCTGGATGGTCAAATCGCCCCGTCGACCCAGCAAACTCTCGAGGACCATCTCAAAGACCCCCAGATTTTGCAGGCCAGCCTGGACGACCCGGTGAAGGAAGTAAATCAAGGGCTGATCGTCGGCATGGTTTTAGGGACGCCGGAATTTCAACGGCGCTAGTCTCCGGTTTGGTTGCTGGAAAGAGGAGTCCGATGAAAATCTCCAGACGCTATTTCCTGAAAAGTGGCGGCGTCGCCATGGTCGGCATGGCGGCTTTGCCGTCGTTCTTGCAGCGCGCCGTCGCCAGCACCACTGGTCCCGCCAAAAAGAAGATGGTTGTGCTGTTCCAGCGCGGCGCCATGGATGGTTTGAACGTTGTCGTCCCCTTCGGCGAACCCAACTATTACCGTATGCGCCCGACCATCGCCATCCCGCAACCCAAACAAGGCGGAGCCGAGGCCGCGCTCGATCTCGACGGATTCTTTGGCCTGCATCCCAGCTTGCAGCCTCTACTCCCGCTGTTCCGCGATAGACAACTGGCTATCGTCCAGGCCGTCGGCTCGCCCGATCCCACCCGCTCGCATTTCGACGCCCAGGATTACATGGAGTCCGGGACGCCCGGCCTGAAAGCCACCGACAACGGCTGGCTGAATCGCACCTTGCAAAATATGCCGGAGGAAAAAGCTTCGCCGTTTCGTGCCGTGGCTTTCGGGCCCTATCTGCCGCGCACGCTGCAGGGCAGCGCACCGGCCATTGCCATTGCCGATTTGAAGCAATTCAAAATGTACGGCCCGCAACAGACTGCCGAAGGCGGCTTTGAAGCGATGTACTCGCAGACCGTCGATCACGCCATGCGCGGAGTCGGCAACGAGACTTTCGACGCTATCGACCAGCTGAAAAAAATAAATCCCGATTCGTACCAGGCCGAAAACGGTGCGCAATATCCGAAGAGCCGTTTTGGCCAGAGCCTCCAGGAAATTGCCGAGCTCTTCAAAGCGGACGTTGGCCTGGAAGTAGCTTTTCTCGATAGCGGCGGCTGGGACAATCACGTCAACGAAGGCGGCGTCACCGGCCAGCTGTCAAACCTGCTGAAAGATCTGGGGCAGGGCATTGCGGCCTTTCATCAGGACATGGGTGACCGCATGGGCGACGTGGTTTTCGTCAGCATGTCCGAATTCGGCCGCACCGCCCATGAGAACGGCAATCGCGGCACCGACCACGGTCACGCCAACTGCATGTTCGTCATGGGCGGAGATGTAAAAGGCGGCCGCGTGTACACCAAATGGCCCGGCTTAAACGAAGACCAACTGAACCAGGGCCGCGATCTCGCCGTCACCACTGACTATCGCAGTGTCCTCGGTGAAATCATCAGCAGGCACATGGGAGATCGCGCCTTGACCAGTGTTTTTCCCGGGTTTGCCAACGATCCGAAACAATATCTGGGGATTCTGAAAGCCTGAGCTGCTGCAAGTGGTCCAAAATAAAAAAGGGAGGGCCTGGGCCCTCCCTTTTTTATTTGAAGAACGTTCCGCAGTTGTCTTTCTACTCGGAGCCCTTGATTCGCATGCCGTAGAACGACCGGTACACGAAGAAGAACGACACCAGGAAAAACGCCGCAGCCAGAATATGCGTCACGTTCTCGCCGCGATCGTGCGTCAAGCTCACCGCCAATTCCACCGCCAGCAAGCCGAACAAGGTCGTGAATTTAATCACCGGGTTCAGTGCCACCGAAGACGTGTCCTTAAACGGATCGCCGACCGTATCGCCCACCACGGTTGCATCGTGCAACGGCGTGTTCTTCTGTTTCATTTCCGTTTCCACGATTTTCTTGGCGTTGTCCCACGCACCGCCCGCGTTGGCCATGAAGATCGCCTGATACAATCCGAATATCGCGATCGATATCAGGTAGCCGATAAAGAAAAACGGCTCCACGAAAGCAAACGCCAGCGTCCCAAAAAACACCGCGATGAAAATATTCAGCATGCCTTTTTGCGCATACTTCGTGCAGATCGCCACTACTTTCTTGCTGTCTTCCACCGACGCCTTCACCACCCCATCCAACTTGATGTTGGCCTTGATGAATTCCACCGCGCGGTAGGCTCCGGTCGTCACCGCCTGCGTGGAAGCGCCGGTAAACCAGTAAATCATCGCGCCACCAGTGATCAGTCCGAGGAAGAACGGTGCGTGCAGCAGCGACAGCTTGTCCACATTTTCAGTGATGCCGTTAGTCAGCGCCATGATGATCGAGAAAATCATGGTCGTGGCTCCCACCACCGCCGTGCCGATCAGCACCGGCTTGGCCGTGGCCTTGAACGTATTTCCGGCGCCGTCGTTTTCTTCCAGCAATTCCTTGGCGCGTTCAAAGTTTGCGTCGATTTTGAAATCTTTCTGCAGTTCCTGCTTGATGTTCGGAACCTGCTCGATCAACGACAGCTCGTACACCGACTGCGCGTTGTCGGTCACGGGCCCGTAGGAATCTACCGCAATCGTTACTGGGCCCATGCCCAGGAAACCGAACGCCACCAATCCGAACGCAAACACCGGAGCGGCGATCATCAGCGAACTGAGGCCCTGCAAGCTCACCAGGTAGCTGATCGACATCAGTGCCACCATGGCCAGCCCGATGTAATACGCCGAAAAATTTCCAGCCACGAAGCCCGACAAGATGCCCAGCGACGCGCCGCCTTCTTCCGCCGACGCCACCACTTCGCGCACGTGCCGTGATTCGGTCGAAGTGAACACCTTCACCAGTTCCGGAATCACCGCGCCAGCCAAAGTGCCGCAGGAAATAATCGTCGCCAGCTTCCACCACTGCGTGGTGTCGCCTTGCAGCGTTGGAACAATGTAAAACGATATGAAGTAGGTCATCGCGATCGAAATGATCGAAGTGATCCACACTAAAGAGGTTAGCGGCGCTTCGAAATTCATCTTGTCCGCGTTCCCGTAGCGCGCCTTGGCAATGAAATCGTTGATAAAATAGGCCGCCGCGCTGGCCACCAGCATCGCAATACGCATCACGAACAGCCAGACCAGCAGCTGCACCTGCACCGTCGGGCTCTTCACGCCCAGCAGGATGAACGTAATCAGCGCGACGCCCGTCACGCCGTACGTCTCGAAACCATCCGCGCTGGGGCCGACCGAATCGCCCGCATTGTCGCCCGTGCAGTCCGCGATCACGCCCGGATTGCGCGCATCGTCTTCCTTGATCTTGAAAACGATCTTCATCAAGTCCGAACCGATGTCCGCAATCTTGGTGAAGATGCCGCCGGCAATACGCAACGCCGCCGCGCCCAGCGACTCACCGATGGCAAACCCGATGAAACACGGACCCGCGTAATCTCCGGGGATGAAAAGCAGAATGAACAACATCATCAACAGCTCGACGCTGATCAGCATCATGCCGATGCTCATGCCCGCTTGCAGCGGAATCCGGTAAATCGGGAACGGTTTGCCACGCAGCCCCGCGAACGCCGTGCGCGAGTTCGCAAACGTGTTCACCCGAATCCCGAACCAGGCCACCCCGAAGCTGCCCGCAATTCCCAGCAGGCTGAACGCCAGGATGATGATGACCCGGAAGGCTTCGTAGTGCAGCAGCATGCCGAAGTACAGCACGATCACCACCGCGATGAACGCCTCCAGCAGCATCAGGAATTTGCCCTGCGTAATCAGGTAGGTTTTGCAGGTCTCGTAAATCAGGTCGGAGATTTCCAGCATCGAGCGGTGTACCGGCAGGTTTTTCAGCCGCGAATAAATCGTCAGGCCAAAAATGAGCCCGAGAATGCAGAAAATAATCCCGAAAAGCAGCAGCTTGTGTCCATCGATTCCGTTCAAGAAAGTCACCGACGACAAGTCCGGCAGCTTCAAATTCGCTTCGCCGCCCACAGAAGATTCAGGAGCCGGCTGTTGCGCCAATGCCGCCACGCTGCACAGCAGCATCGCCGCCGCGCCGGTCGCGAACTTCCAACACGCATTGCTTAAACTGGAAAGGGAATTGAGCATTGCTTTTTGCATTAGTGGGCCACCACGATCCGCGAATTTGCGCACATCTGAACCCAAACGTCTACCGACATTCATCCTCCGGATAAAGACCCCTTAGGTTGGGAGCCAGCCTTACAGACTTGCGAAAAGTACCAGGACAGAATTGTTGTTTTTATCAGGAAAACGCCTCTAGGTCAAGAAAAGCGGGACGATACTAGGGCCTGTCGGAATGCCTTGCCTCCGCCGGAGCGAACAAAATCTAGGTCACTTCTGCGCGGGTTTGCCCAGCGGAACCTCGAAAAACATGAGCGCCTTTTTGCTCGGCAGCAGCACGGCGTCCGGGATATACAGCGTAGCGTCGTCGGCCAGTCCGATGTCGTTGCTCACATTGAAGTAGACAAATCCATGAACCGCGCCCATTGGTGCAATCGTATCCGCGTCCAGCGTGAGTGGCTTCAGAATCTCCGCCAGCTTGTCGGCTTTCTTGTCGCCGCTCGGTATCGGCAACCCGGGTACCCGCGGCCGCGAGGGCGCTCCCGCTCCTGCGGGATGGGCGATCAGCGCCGCGACATCTTCCGCCGAGATCCAGTCGAGATCCTGTCGCCCGCCGTTGCGCAGCCGTACCTCCAACTGGATCGTATTGATATCGACCCGTATCGGTTTATCCGTGGCGTTGCGCATCGTAACCTCCACCGGCAAAATTCCTACCGATAAAGGGTCAGCTTTGCCGCCGAACTTCTGTTTCGCCCGCGCGTGATCGGTGTAAGGATCGGCCTGGATCGTCAACCCGTCGTGAGTGTCGTGCGGCAGCACCGGAGCGTCGGCGGCCGCCGCGCTTTTCGCATCTTTTGCCCCCGGATTTTGCGCCGCCGTAGTGCCAGCCAGAGAGGCCAGCGAAATGCACGCGCCCACCACCGCCACAGCCAGTCTGAAGTTTTTCATCGTGTGTCTTGCGATGCCCCGCTCGCGACGGAAGTTGTGCGCGATTGATTCCGGTGCCACTATAATACGCGTTTTGCGCGGAGCCTAACTTCTCGATCGGGCCTCGCGCCTCCTGAATGTATTTCTTCTATCGCCTATTCTCGGCCGCAGCCATGATTTTTCTCGCGCCCTATTACCTGCTTAGGGGTTGGCGACGCGGTGAATCAGCGCAGGCCTTCCGGCAACGATTGGGCAGCGCGCCTGCGGCAATCGCGGCGAAGGCCTCCCAAGCTGCCGCGTCCGGCGCAAACGCTATCTGGATTCACGCCGTATCGGTCGGTGAAGTTTTGGCCGCGAAACCCATTGTTGATGGGTTGCGGACCAGGTTTCCCCAACGCCCGATTTTCGTTTCTACCACCACCGAAACCGGCCAGCGTTTGGCCCGTGAACGTCTGGCAAACGCCGATGGAGTCTTCTACTTTCCACTGGATTGGGTCGTTCCGGTGCGCCGTGCACTCCGGGCCATCCGCCCATCTACGGTCATCGTGATGGAAACTGAAATCTGGCCGAATTTTCTGCGCGAAGCCAAGCGCAGCCATGTGCCCGTTATTTTCGCCAACGCGCGCATCTCGCCGAAATCGTTTGCGCGTTTCAAGCGCTGGGAATTTCTGGTCGGTCCGTTTTTTGCCGAGACCATCGAAGACGCTGCGCTCTTTCTCCCCCAAACTCCCGAAGATGCCACGCGGCTCGAGGCCATGGGCGCCGCCCCGCCGCAAATGGAAATAATCGGCAATCTGAAATACGACGCCGAGCCTCCTGCGATGAGCCCCTTCGCCGTCTGGCTGCAGCAGCAAATCCGCGAGCAGGAGCGCTGGCCCGTAATCGTTGCCGGCAGCGTCGTGGCCGGCGAAGAGGATGCCGTTATCGCCGCGTACGATATGGTCCAGCGCCAATGGCGCCACACGCTGTTGATTCTCGCCCCGCGCAAACCCGATCGTTTTGAGGCCGCCGCCAAATTATCCGCGGAAGGCGGCTGGAAAGTTCTGCGCCGCTCGCAGTTGGATCTTTCGCTGCCGCTCGATGAGGAAGTCGATGTCCTGCTTCTCGACTCCATCGGTGAGCTGGCTGCGCTATATTCATTCGCCGACGTGACCTTTGTCGGCGGTTCGCTCGTCGCTTCTGGCGGCCACAATATTTTGGAGCCGGCCTGGTTTTCCCGGCCGCCCGTCTTCGGTCCTTCTATGGAAAATTTTCAGGACATGGCTGATCAATTCCTCGATGGACGCGCGGGCGTGCAGGTCGCGTCGGCGCAAAGCCTCGGCAAAGTCTGGATTCAGCTCATCGAAAATTCGGCGCTACGCGACGCCATGGGTAAGTCAGCGCTCGCCATCGCCGAACGCAATCGCGGCGCCGCCAAGCGGTCACTCGACCGGATTGTTCCGCTGATCGACCGCGCCGCGAAAGGTCCAACCGCGTGAGACCCATCGACCTGCCGCTATGGCCCGTTTCTTTTTTGTATGGCGCTGCGAACCACCTCCGCGCCCGGGCCTACCGCTCCGGCTTGCTGAAATCGCGTCGGCTAGACGCCGTCGTCATCAGTGTGGGCAATTTGACCGTTGGTGGAACCGGAAAGACGCCGATGGTCTTGTGGATCGCTCAAAAATTGCTAGCCGAGGGGAAGTCCGTCGGAATCCTGACGCGCGGGTATCGCGGCCAACCGGTTCCGGTCACTGCTGGCGACGAAATCGGCACCGCCGAAGAAATCAAAATCACCAATTCGAGTGACGAAGTTCAGCTGCTGGCTGCGAGGCTCGGCAATCACGTCCGCTTCGGCGTTGGCGCGAATCGCTTCGAGAACGGTTCCAAACTTGCCGCCCAGGGCGTGAATTGGTTTGTCCTTGATGACGGTTTCCAGCACTGGCACCTCGAACGCAACGTCGACCTCGTTTTGATCGACGCCATGACCCCTTTCGGCGGCGGCCAGTTGCTGCCCGCCGGCCGGCTGCGCGAACCGCTGACCGCGCTGGCACGCGCCGATATCGTCGTTATTACTCGCACCGAAAGCTCGCCGGGCGTCGAAACGACTATCCGGCAGTATTCCTCGGCCCCGATTTTTTACGCCCAGCCCCAGCTCGATTCCATCCGCAAAATCGAAGCCGGTCGACTCGCCGGTCCCGTATCGTCTGGCGCGGCGGACCGCCTTTTCGTTTTCTGCGCCATTGGCAATCCGAATGGCTTCATTCAGACTCTCACCCAGTCGGGCGTGACGATCTCCGGACGCAAGTTCTTTCCCGATCACCATCGATTCACCCGCGCGGACGCTGACCAAATTTTGCGCGCAGCTCAAGATGCCGGGTCCACCGGACTGATCTGCACCGAAAAAGACCTGTATAATCTAGGTGGTTCTTTCGGCGACGAATCGAATCTGTTTTGCGCCACGATTTCACTGAAGATCCAGCACCAAGACGATTTCTGGCATCAAATTATCTCGAAAGCGAACGATCGCGCCGCTGCGTCCGCGTCGAAGGAAGATTGCTGACGCCTGATGGGTGTGGTAGCTTGCGCCAGAATCTCATGACAACGTCCACGATCCGGCACGCTCGGAGATAGATTGAAGGCGAAAAATAAAAAGACCGGCGGGATGGTCGCGGCGGCTCACGCCGCAGCCGGGCCCCGCGGCTCGCACCCCGGCCATAACATCGCCAAGGATGCGTCCGTCGACCTTGGCCGTTTGCTCGATCTGGTTGCCGCCTTCCCGCAACAGACCATCTGCGTCGTCGGCGATTTCGTTCTCGACGAATTCGTTTCCGGCGAAATTTCGCGCGTTTCGCGCGAGGCCCCCGTGCTGATCCTGAGGCACCGTCGCAGTGAGTCCTATCCCGGTGGCGCCGCGAACGCCGTAAATAATCTGGTCGACCTCGGAGCTCGCGTGCTGCCCGTTGGTGTCGTGGGTGACGACCCCGGCGGCCACAAGTTGCTGGAATATTTTCGAGCAAAAGGCGTCAACGTCTCCGGCATCCTCCAGTCCTCGCAGTGGGTCACTACCACCAAAACACGTTACCTCGCCGGTTGGACCCATACCACCGAACAGCAAGTCCTGCGCGTAGATCGCGAACCCGAAACCGAAGTTCCAGCAAATCTGCAAGCGCAGATCGCTCAAAAAGCCCGCAAAGCCGCCCGCGGCGCTGGCGCGGTCTTAATCTCCGATTACGGTTTGGGCGCGGCCTCGCCGTCGTTGGCTCGTTCGCTTCATCCCAAGCGCATGACGCTCGATTCGCGTTACCGCCTCCTCGAATATCGCCACTCCGGCATCACCGCCGCCACCCCGAACGAACCCGAGATCGAAGCGGCCTACCATTCGCGAGTGGGCACTGACGTCGGAAAGCTCGATGACTACGGCCAGCGCGCTCGCCGCGACTTGAGTCTCGAAGCCCTCGTCGTGACCCGTGGAAAAGACGGCATGGCCATCTTTGAGCCCAACCATCCGACGCGACATCTTCCCGTCCATGGCTCCGATACTCCCGTTGATGTCACCGGCGCCGGCGACACCGTAATCGCCGTGTTCACCTTAGCGCTGGCCGCGGGAGCGACCTACCTCGAAGCCGCGCATCTAGCAAACTACGCCGGCGGAATCGTCGTCATGAAAAGACGCACCGCAACCGTCACCCGCGCGGAACTCGAAGCCGCGCTGCGTCACGACGCCACGGCGGATCAATAGCATCGAATGGATACCCGCGAAAAAATTGTTTCCCGCGAAGGCTTGCACGGCATCATCGAGGAGCATCGCCAGTCCGCTAAAAAAATCGTCTTCGCCAACGGCGTTTTCGATCTGCTCCACGTCGGCCATGTACGCTATTTGCAAGCTGCGCGCGCCGAAGGCGACCTTCTCGTCGTCGGAATTAATTCCGACGCCAGCACCCGCAAGCTGAAAGGTGAGGGTCGGCCCATTCTCACCGAACGCGCCCGCGCGGCGCTGGTGGCTGCTCTAAACTCCGTGAACTACGTCGTCATTTTCGACGAGCCCGACGTAAAGCAGCTTCTCCGAGAATTTCAGCCCGACGTTCACGCCAAGGGCACCGATTACACCCCCGACACCGTCCCCGAACGCGACATGGCCGCCCTGCTCGGCATCCGCGTCGCCATTGTCGGCGACCCCAAAGACCATTCCACCCGCGATCTTCTCGCGCGCTTGCGCCAGCCCAACGATGCCCGCGATATCTAACTCGCCTGCCGCGTCTGACCCGACACCCAAAGAAAATGCCCAGCGTTTTCTTCTTTTGCGGCTCGGCTCCTTGGGCGACGTAGTCCACGCGCTACCCGCCGCCGCTGCGCTTCGTGATTCTTTTCCGGCGGCGCGGATCGATTGGGCCATCGAACCACGCTGGGCGCGTTTGCTCCAGGGGAATCCCGACTTGAACACGGTGATTCCGGTTAACCGCAAAACGGCCGGCGGAATTATCGAAACGGTGCAGCGCCTCCGCGCTGCGCACTACACCTGCGCCATCGATTTTCAAGGGCTATACAAATCCGCGCTGCTCGCCTTTGTTTCCGGAGCCCCACGCCGCATCGGGTTTCAGCGCACCTACGCCCGCGAAGGTTTCGCCTCCTGGCTTTACACCGAACGCCATAATCCGCGCGGTGCGCACAAAGTGGAGCACAATCTCACCCTGGCCGAAGCCGCGGGCGCCCAAAAATCCCCAGCGCGATTTCCGATCGCAATTAACGCGGACGATGAAGCCCGGGTCGCCAGGGAACTCGAACAGCGCAACATTCAAGGCTTCTTCGTGTTGAATCCTGGCGGCGGTTGGCGTTCCAAATGTTGGCCTGCCGAACGCTACGGTGAGCTGCACGCAAAAATTTTCGCAAAGTTTGGACTGCGCGGCGTAGTCAGCTATGGGCCCGGCGAAGAAGATCTCGCGCAAGCTGCCATCAAAATCGCAGGAAATTCCGCGCCGGTAGCAATTCCGCTCGAACTGGGCCCGCTCCTGGCGCTTTTACGCCGCGCCAGATGCGTGGTCTCGGCCGATACCGGCCCGTTGCATCTGGCCGCCGCGCTCGGCGCTCCGGTGGTTGGCCTGTTCGGTCCCACGGATCCCGCGCGCAACGGTCCATTCATCACAAATCCGGCGCAGAAAAGTGTTATCGTGCGCAATCCGCGCCTCAGCGAAACGACCTACCAGCGCGGTGCGTCGTATTCACCGGCGATGCTGGCCATAACTGTGGACGAAGTTACTGAAGCCGTGGGGAACATCCTGGGACCCCAGACTTGACAACGACTTGACCGATCCGGCCTTGAATCAGCAACGAAAATTCTGGATGCGATGGCGTGTGCGCCTCGGCTATCCCGTCGCGCTCGTCTATCTCGCCCTCGCTTCTCCCACGCCTCATTGGATCGCAAGTGGCGCGGCTCTCGCCGGATTCGGGTTGATCATCCGCGCCCTGGCCGCCGGCCATCTCCGCAAAGATCGCGAACTCGCCACCAGCGGACCATACGCACGTACCCGCAATCCGCTTTATCTCGGCAGCGCTTTCATGGCGGTAGGATTCGCCGTCGCCGGACATTCCTGGTGGGCCGGCGGTGTGGTCGTGATTTATTTCGCGGTGTTTTATTATGCCGTAATGAAAAACGAAGAAGCCGACCTGCTCGTTCGCTTCGGTACCTCATTCGAAAACTACGCGCGAAAAGTTCCGCTCTTCTTCCCGATGCTGTTGGGCGCCGGTTACCAAAGTTCGCCCGAGACCACGATGGGGCAAAACTTTTCGTGGGATCAATACGGCCGCAACCGCGAATATCGCGCCTTGATCGGCACCATCGGAGCGCTTGCCGTCGTTTGGCTGCGCATGTGGGTGCGCAGCCGCTACGGCTGGTGAGCACCGGGCCCCGAGCGGGCCTACTGCAGCCGGTAGACCGCATGCATCATGCGTTGGAATTTCGGGCGGTACAGCAAATCGAAAGCGCTCTCTTTTCCGGGAAACATATCCAGCGCCAGGTTGCGGGTTTCGGCGATCATTCGCGACGCGTCTTCCAAACTCAAATCGCCGCCAGCAATCGTTTCGAGCGTGAGTTGCACCACAATGCGGAGTCTGCGGAGGCGACGACTCTCATCGTCGATTTCGTCTTGCGTGGGTCGAACGACCGCTCTCTCGTCCATGAAAACCCGTGGTACCGCATCCCAAGTATGGACTTCCGCCAAAAGGCGCGCAATAGTACTCCGCATACCCTGGAGGATTTTCGATGAGCGAAGATCACGTAAATGAAGAACTAGTCGTCGCCCACGTTGCCGATAACGTCACCGAAGCGATGGTGATTCGCGGCCTGCTCCAAAGCGCCGGCATCGATTCGCCCGGCTCGGTTTCTTCTGACCCGTTTCCGATTCCCGAGAATCCCGAAGGCCCGCACGGCACCGAGATTTTCGTCTTGGAATCGCAAGTGGAAGCGGCCCGCAAAGTAATCGAGGAATACACCAAAAGCGACGCCATTCTCGAGCAAGAGTCCGACGAATCGCCGGAGCAATCTTAGAATCGAAATTCCAAATTACCCCTGGGTGTCACTGCGGGTGGTCTTCCGCAAAAGTTCGCACCGTCAGCGTTTGACCGTCCGTCAGTGCGGTAACTTCTCCGTCCCGGTCAGTTCGCAAAAATCGCACCCCGGCCGCGGCGTAACGCGCGACGACGCTATCCACCGGATGTCCGAACTGGTTTCCGTCGCCGACGGACACCACCGCGACTTTCGGCGCCACCGCCGCCACGAATGCGTCGGTCGACGACGTCTTGCTCCCGTGATGCGGCACCTTCAGAAAATCGGCCTTCAGCGGCGCGTCCTCCGCCACCAATTCATTTTCCACTTTCTTCTCGATGTCTCCCGGCAGCAGGAAATTCACGATTCCATCATCGAGCGTCATTACCAGCGAATTATCGTTCGATGGCTTCGTCACTTCGCTGATGTCCGCGGGCCACAGCACTCGCGCATTCACTCCGTCCCAGTTAAAATCGTGCCCTCGAATCTGCTGCACGATCGTCGCCCCGCGCGCTCGCGCCTCATTCAACAGCGCCACAAACGCCGGAGTCTCCTCGTCTCGTCCAATCCACAGCTCGCCCACCTGAAAATTCGCTAATGCCGCGTGCAGCCCGTCCAGATGGTCGTGATGCGCATGCGTCAGCGCCACCACATCGAGCTTCTTGATTCCACGCGACCACAAATATGGCGACACCACGTCTTCCCCCGTGTCCGGCCCCGATCGCGCACCGCTAATGGCTTCAGCGCCCGCTTGGCCGCCACCGTCGATCAGCATCATGTGCCCGCCGGGCGAAACCACGAAAATCGAATCGCCCTGACCCACATCGAGAACGCTCACCTCGAATTTCCCGTGCTGCAACCTCGGCGCAAACGGGTAAGTCGCGATTACTAGGGCGAACACCGCTACGGTTATCCCAGACACCCATTCACCAATGGCGGTCGGATCGGGAAGCCGTCGCATCGCACCCGGCGCTTTCTTGCGCATCGCTGCGGTTCTTGCCGCGATTGCCAGCGCCACCAACGCCGCAAAAAACAGGACGGTCAGCCACGCCGGCGGCCCCGGGATTCGATACGTGAGCCGTGGCCAATGCGCAAACCATTGAATCGTCGCCAGCAACATTCCGACGCACCCGCTCAGCAGTTTGGCCAGAACCACCGCCACTCGCGACCAAATAAACGTCGCCAGCAGCGCCAGAAAACCAAGCGGCACGATCACACCGGTCAAAATCACCGCTGGAATGTTGCTCAACGGCCCAGCCAGACTCACCCGGTGAAAATCGCGCGCCAGCAAAGGCAACATCCCGGCTTGAATCACCAGCGACAGCAGCACAATTTCCCACAGCCGCAAACCGGCTTGGATCGGCAACGACAACAGGGCATTCATTCTCGACCCGAACCGTTGGGGCAATCGCGCGCCAACCCACTGGCCTGCCGCCCGCATTTCAATCCGGAATTGCGCGATTTTCGGCGCGTGACCGGAATCTCGCGTCACGTCTCCCAAATGTTTGAGTCCGTTCCGATACGGCGCGTTGCTGCGCTCCATCCAGGGAATCGCCAGCGCCGCAATAACTCCGGCGGCCAGAAACGAAAGCTGAAAACTCGAATCGAAAAGTGAAGAAGGTCTTGCGACCAGCAAAACCATTGCGGCAATCGCAATCGTGTTCAGCAGATCCACGCGCCGGAACAGAGGCCGTGCCAGCAGATACAGCGCGGCCATCAGCGCCGCCCGCAAAATCGGCGGCCGGTCCTGTACGATGCCCACGTAAGCGAGCAGCGCCAACAACACCGCAACGCTCACGACCGATGCGTGCAAACGCATCCGCCGTCCAAGCCACAAAAGAAATACGACCAGCGCTCCCACATGCAGCCCAGCGATCACCAGCACGTGATAAGCAGCGGTCTTCTGAAACGCCTGCACCACCTCGGTGTCCACAAAGCTGCGGTCGCCCAACAACATCGCCCGCAATATCGCGCCCCTCGCCGGCTGATCCGCGAACAGGGCATCGAGCCGCGCCAGTAAATTTCCCCGCGCTCGCGCCAGCCGCTGTGAAATCGTCGGTGGCGGCCGGTCAATCACTTGTAGCAATTCTCCGCTGCGCAAACTTCCCAGCAGATCCACGCCTTGCCGCGCCAGCATTCCGCGAATATCAATCGCGCCAGGATCCAGAAAATTGCGCGGCGGTTTTGCTTTCGCCAGCGCCTCCACCCGGTAGCCCGCGCGCAAATCAGCCGGCGGATCCGCCGCATGCGTGCCGGAATAAAAATTCAGGCGCAGGCCGCCAGAAACCGAAACCATCACACCTGCCACTTCCACCTGCTCCAGATCGATTTCGTAACGATGTCCCCAGGGCAGCGCCGCGGGATCTTCCCGCAACCGCCCGCGCCAGCGCAGCGGGACGGACGAATCGATTTGATTTTGGGCTACCAAACGGGAAATGTGGTTGTGGGGGATTGAGACGCGCTCTACCTCGACTGAAAATCCGCCCAGCGCGGACCACGCCAGCAGCGCGAATATCCATGCAGGGAAAACAAAGTTACGCAATCCCAGAACAGCTCCGGCGAGAATCCCGATACCCGCGGCGACGGCCCACAACCTTACCGACCCCGGCCATCGCATCGCGATGCCGATGCCTGACGCAAACGCCGCGAAGATCCAGACTGCCGGAAGCTTCATCGACCTCGTCGAAGTCGAACGATCGTCTCCATGTGGAAGGTCTGTGGAAACAGATCAATTAAGTGCACTTCCGTGCAACTATACCCGCCGGAAATCAGGATGGCAAGGTCGCGCGCCAGCGTCGGCGGCTCGCACGAAAGGTACGTTATGCGCGCCGGCCCCATTTTCACCAGTTTCTGCATCGCTTCAGGGCTCATGCCAGCCCGCGGCGGGTCCAGTACGACCAGCTCGGGCCGCTCCTTGCTCCGCGCCATAAATCGATCCACATCTGCGGTGCGCACTTCGATCGCCCCTTGGCCCCGTACGTTCGATTCCATATCCCGGGTCGCCGCCGGATTCGATTCGACCGCCAGCACTTTCTCGAATTTCTGCGCCAGCGGAATCGAAAACAAGCCCACACCCGCAAACAGATCCAATGCCATCCGCCCGCCGGTCTCGCTCCCGACGGCGACACTCACCAGCGTTTCCGCCAGAAACTTGTTCACCTGAAAAAATGAAAAGTGGCCGACCCGATACGCATTTCCCGCCGCTTCATACTCGATATAGCCCGGCCCGTACAATTCCATCCGGTCGCGACTCGGATCATGAAACAGCAAGCTCGTGATTTCCGGCGCGATGCGCCGAAATGTCGCCGCATGTTCGGCGGCGCGGGAAGGGAACCCCGCAAACGTCGCCGTTAGCAGCAGTTGCGAATCGCTAGCATTCACGAAGGCTTCGATTTCGCGCAGCCCTCGCGGTAGTTCTCCCGCCGCCAGGGCGCTGCGCAGCGCCAGCAGGGTTTTCAGCAACAGCGGCGAAACAATCTCGCAGGTCTCCACCGCGCACAGCGCCGTCGTATTCGCCTTGAAATATCCGATGCCCAGCTTGGCTTTTCCCTCCGGCCCTTCCGCGGAATCTCCTTCTTCAGCCGCCTCCAGCGGACGAACTTTCCACTGTGCTCGGTTGCGATAAGCCCACGGCGGCGAAGCATGCGTTGTGATTTCGCCCGGCCAGTCGATGCGCCCGATGCGCCGCAGCGTTTCGCGTAGAATTTCCTTTTTAAATTCCAGCTGCGGCTCGTAGGCGATCTGCTGGTAATCGCACCCGCCGCAAACGCCAAAGTGCGGGCACTTCGCCGCGATCCTCGCGGGCGATGGCCTAACCACCTTATCGAGCTTCGCCCGAATGAATTTTTTCTTCTGCTCCACCGGCGTGATGCCCGCCACTTCGCCGGGCAGCACAAACGGCACAAAAACGGTCGAGCCGTCGTGATGGGCCAGGCCTTCGCCGCCGTAAATCAGTTTTTCGATCGTTACGTCGATCATGGATGGGATGTGCGGCTCGGTTCGGTGCTGATTTGATTCGGCATCAGGACCAACTGAGCCGGCCAACAAACTCCTATGTGAGATAAAAAAGGCTCAACCGCGGCACTTCGAAATATTCAAATAGTCTTTTTTGTAGGTACTGCCGTTCCAGTTGCGCGATTTGTTCCGCCGTCATCTTACGCCGGTACGGCGCCATCGACCGGTCCATTTCGCGCCGGATCGCCAGCATGGACTCTTCGTCCGCATCGGCGGAAAGCGCGGCGGAAAGCTTTTCTTCCAGCACCGTCAGCCGGCGCTCCAAATCTTCCAGGTCCAGCTGTCCCGGCGCATCCAGCAACGGCAGCGCCTCTTCCAGTTTCGTCGCTGCATCCAGAAATCGCCTCGCCAGATTGTCTCGCCTCGTATCCGCGGCGGTCTTTTGTTTCTCCGCCGCCGCGCGCAATCGTTTCACGTTGCGTTCAAAATAGCGCCGTAATTCCTCGCGCGAAAACGGATCCGCGTTCGCGCGCGACGATTTGATTTCCGGCCCCGAACCCACCGCCGCTTCTTGCGCTTCAGTGGCCGCGTCCAAGACCGCGTCCACGCAGTACGCCAGGCTCTTCAATTGCCTTCCGCCCGCCGCCCGCCGCGACCGTTCCCAGCTTTCAAACGCGCGATCGATTCCTTTTTGCACCACCTTCACCGGGATATCCGCTTTCTGCCAGGTTTCCAAAATCGCCCAGTCCAGCGGCGACACCAGCAAATGCGCGCCCCGCTTGCGCCAGAAATATTCCTCGATCTCCGTAAAATAATTGAAGTAGTTGAAGGTATCCATGGCCCGAGACGCCGGAACCGGCTATCCACAGGAATTTACGATTTACTCTTCGGCGGTGCCGGTTTTTTCGCGCCGGCCCCGGCCGGCGCCGGCGCAACCTGATTGCGTTCCCAGATCAATCGCAATCCTTCCAGCGTCAGGAATTCGTCCACGACCTCGATGTGCCGCGAGCCTGCCCCAATCAGGGCCGCCTGCCCACCCGTCGCAATTACCTTGGTTTTCTCGCCCATCACTTTTTTCATCCGCGCCAGAATCCCGTCGACCATGTCGGTATAGCCATAAAAAAGCCCGGCCTGCATCGACGCCGCCGTATTCGTCCCAATAATCTTTCCGGGATCCTTAATCTCCACCCGAAATAAACGTGCCGCCCGCGCAAAAAGCGCATCCGCCGAAATTCCGATCCCCGGCGCCAGCACTCCGCCCATGTATTCGCCGCGTTCCGACACCGCATCGAAATTGATCGCCGTTCCAAAGTCGACGATGATGCACGGCCCGCCGTGCTTCTCGAACGCCGCCACGCTATTCACGATCCGGTCCGCGCCCACTTCCGCCGGATTGTCGTAGTGCACCGGCATCCCCGTCTTGATCCCCGGCTCCACGAACAGCGCCTTCTTCCCAAAATATCGGTCGGCCATCCCCGCCAGAATCGAATTCAGCTGTGGCACCACCGAGCTGATAATCACTCCGCCGATTTCCCGCGGCTCCAGTTGCGCCAGCGTAAACAAATCGCGCGTCAGGATTCCGTATTCGTCAATCGTTTGGTCGCGCGCCGTGGAAAGCCGCCAGTTTGCCACCAGTTCCTTGCCGCGAAATACGCCCAGCACCGTATTCGTGTTGCCCACATCGAGCGTCAGCAGCATTACCTGGCCTCCGCCACGTCGCCGGAAAGAATCATTTCCAAACCACCGCCGTCGTCGCGCATCACCCGCAGTACGCCGCTGGTTTCGAGCCCCGCAGTCGTCCCCGTAAATGTCTCGATCGACGTGGTGATCTTCACCCGTTTCCCCTGGAAATAGCTGGAGACTTCCGCGAACCGCCGCAATATGGGCCCCGAGCCTTCGTTGAGGAACAGATTGTAGTAGCGGTCCAGGTGACGCAGCAACCGAATCAGCACTTCCAGCCGCGAGTGCGATCGCCCCGTTTCCATGCGTAGGGAAGTCGCGATGCCCGCCAGTTCCGCCGGCATCTTCGCCTGATTCACGTTGATGCCGATCCCAATCACCGCATAGTGCATCCGGTCGGGCTCGGCGTGCATTTCCGTCAATATTCCCGAAAATTTTCGGCCCTGCACCAGAATGTCGTTAGGCCAGCGAATGTCCGGCACCGATCCCAATTCTTCGGCCACTGCATCGCGCACCGCCAGTCCCGCCACCAGGGTCAGCAGCGGCGCATGCGACGGCGAAATCTGCGGCCGCACCAACACGCTGCAAGAAATCCCAGCGGATTTCTCTGAGATCCATTTGCGTCCCGCCCGCCCGCGCCCCGCCGTCTGCTCCTCGGCCAGCACCACCGCGCCGTGCGGTTCGCCTGCTTCGCCCAGATTCATCGCCACGGAGTTGGTCGAATCAATTTTGAAAAAATGATAAATGCGTCGCGCAAAAGGTGTGCCGGTCAACCGGTGACCCAGCAGTTGCGGCGCCAGGATATCCGGCACCCGTTCGATGTGATAGCCGGTCGCCGTGTGCCCCTTCACCCGCACGCCCAGCTCGCGCAGTTTTTCGATCCAGCGCCAAACCTGCTGCCGCGTTACCCCAATTTCCTTGGCCACTTGCGCCCCGCTGATCACGATCGTCGCGTTTTCCGCCAGCAGCGTCAGCAGCGCATCGATGCGCTTGTCCGTAATTCCCGGCAAATTGGCGAGGCGTTTCGTGGGTTTCGGTGTCATGCGGCACAAAAAGGATACTCGACGGGCTGGATGGTAACAAGGCGCGCGGACGCCGGCGTTATTGCAGCTGTTTCAGTCGTTCAACGAGCTTCTGATATTCGGCCTCGCGCGCCGCCAGCGTAGCCTTGAAATCGTCAACGACCTTCGCCGGCGCTTTGCTGGTGAACGTTTCGTCACTCAGCCGCGCCCTCTTCGTTTCGATGTCCTTTGCCAATCGTTCGATTTCCTTTTGCATTTTGGCGATTTCCGCGGGTTTATCCACCGCATCGCCGTAAGCAATCCGCAGATCGAATTGCGCCGTCGAACGCACCGCCGCGCCGTCCGATGCCAGCGCTCCAGACGAAACCGTCAATTCCGAAAGGGAAGCCAGCCGCGCCAAAGCATCCAGATTTCCCTGCACCAGCGCGCGCACACCCGCATCCTTGCTCGAAAATTCCGCCGCCACCTTCTTTTTCGGATCCATCTTCATTTCCGCGCGAACATTTCGCGCCGCCACGATGATTTCCTGGATCAACGCCATCTGCGCGTCCGCCGAGGCCTCAACCCATTCCTTGCGCGCCTCCGGAAAATGATCCAGCGCGATCGACCGGGCTCCCGCCGGCTGCGGCAGCTTGTGCCACAGTTCCTCCGTCAAGAAAGGCATCGCCGGATGCAGCAGCCGCAGCGCCGCATCCAGCACCGCGAAAATGTTGCGCCATGCTGGAATCGCCACATCGCGATCCGTCGACGAGAGCTGCGGCTTGACCCACTCGATATACCAGTCGCAAAAATCGCCCCAAAAAAAATGGTAGATGGTCTGGCACGCCTCGTGAAACCGGAATTCATCCAGCGCCTTGCTCACTTCGCTCGCTGTCGCCGCCAGTCGCGAAAAAATCCAGCGATGCACCAATTCGCCTTCGCCCTTCAGCGCGTACGGCGCCTTCGCGCGAATTTCGGGAGCCGCCACCAAATCCAAAGTGATTCCCCCGCTCTCGACTTTCTCCAGATTCATGAACAAAAACCGCGCCGCATTCCAAATTTTGTTCGCAAACGCGCGCGCGCCCAGAATCCGGTCTTCAGTCAGCGCGATGTCCGTCCCCGGCGCCGCCATGCTCGCCAGCATGTAGCGCAACGCGTCCGTTCCGTATTGCTGCGTCAGCTGCAAGGGATCCACCCCGGTGCCCTTGGTCTTCGACATCTTCGCGCCTTCCGCCGTGCGCACCAGCGAATGCAAATACAGCCGCCGGAAGGGAATTCGATCTTTTTCGCTCGCGCCCGGAGCCAGATGCAGCCCCATCATGATCATCCGCGCGTCCCAAAAAAATAAAATGTCGTAGCCGCTGATCAGCAAGCTGGTCGGATAAAAAGTCCGCAGATCCTCCGTATCGTCCGGCCAGCCCAGCGTCGAAAACGGCCACAGCGCCGAACTGAACCAGGTATCGAGCACGTCCTTATCCTGCGTTAGCTTTTCGCCGCCGCATTTCGGACATTTCGTCGGCACGCCCGCCGCCCGCGCGTGGCCGTTCACGATCTCGACGTCCGAACTCGTCGCCGGAATCATTTCCTTGCAACCGGCACAATGCCAGATCGGTATCCGGTGGCCCCACCACAGCTGCCGCGAAATGCACCAGTCGCGAATGTTCTCGAACCACTGCAGCAGAATCGTCCGCTGGTTGTCCGGCACCACCTCAATTTCCGCCGCCGGACCAAATTCACCGGTCACCGCTTTCTTCGCTTCGTCCGCCAGCAGTTTCATTTTCATGAACCACTGGGTCGAAAGCCGCGGCTCCACGATCGCTTTGCAACGGTCGCAGGTGCCCACGTTGTGCGTGTGCTCGGTGATCTTCTGCATCAAGCCGAGTTCTTCCAGATCTGCAATCACCCGCGCGCGCGCCACGAACCGCTCCAGGCCCGCATATTTCCCGGCGTCGGCGTTCATGTGCGCATCGTCGGTCATCACGTCGATTTCCGGCAAATGGTGCCGCTTGCCCACTTCGAAATCGTTGGGGTCGTGCGCGGGAGTAATCTTCACCACGCCCGTGCCGAATTCGCGGTCGACGTACGCATCCGCAATCACCGGAATTTCCCGGTTCATTAGCGGCAGCATCACCGTCTTGCCCACCAGATGCGCGTAGCGCTCGTCCTCCGGATGCACCGCTGCCGCCGTATCCCCCAGCATCGTTTCCGGCCGCGTCGTGGCCACCACTAGAAATTCCTTCGATCCCGCCACCGGATAGCGGATATGCCACAGATTCCCGGCTCGCTCGTTGTGCACTACTTCCAGGTCGCTGATCGCCGTCTGGCAGCGCGGGCACCAGTTCACCATGTAACGCCCGCGATAGATCAACCCCTCGCGGTACAAACGCAAAAACGCTTCGAGCACCGACCGGTATAGCGCCGGCTCCAGCGTAAATTTCTCGCGCGTCCAGTCGCACGATGCGCCCAGCCGAATCATCTGCCCTTTGATGACGCCGCCGCTCTCCGCCTTCCATTTCCACACGCGCCGTTCGAATTCCTCGCGGCCCAAATCCTGGCGCTTGATGCCTTCAGCCGCCAGCATCCGTTCCACCACAAACTGCGTTGCAATTCCGGCATGGTCCATTCCCGGCAGCCACAACGTCCGCTCGCCGCGCATGCGGTGCCAGCGCACCAGCATGTCGATCTGGGTGTGCTCCAGCATGTGCCCGATGTGAATCGAGCCGGTGACGTTCGGCGGCGGCAGTGCGATCGAGAAACGCGGCTGCGCCGTGCCCGCCACCTCCGGGTTTCCGGAATTTTCCGCGCGGAACAAGTTCTCGTCGTACCAGGCTTTCGCCCAGCGCTCTTCGATTTCCTGCGGCTCGTAAGCTTTCGGTATTTCCTGGGGCATAGGTCCTTACACGCAAAATTTCAGCGGAATCTGAATCAATGAATATAAGCGGCGAGCGCGGGCGCGTCAAATGAGGTGGAGCAACGCGGAAAACCATGAGCAACGCAGGAGGGTAGACCCACCCGTGCGCAGCATCTCCGCGCGATCAAGGAATCTTACTTTTCGTTTTTGTGGAGTTCGGTCTTCAGTTCGTTCTGCAGCAGGTTTTCCACCAGCGGCTTCACGCCCTGCGATAGCAGCTCATGCAGCTGCGGTTGCAGCTTCTCCAGAACTCGGCGCACGACCTCATCGACCGCGGCGGAATTCGAAGCAGTCACGCCATCCGACACGATCGGCTCCCGCTCCGCATGCGGCATCAGAAACGGAATCTGCGACAACGCTTCGCGGTTCGGCGGCGGCATGGTCGGGATTCGTTCGGCGAATTCCTGCGCCGCGGCCGGCACTGGCTCGGCTTCAAAAATAGACGACTCCGGCTGGTCGGCAAAAGGCTTCTCGTCGTACACCGGCTCGTGATGCTCTTGCGGCCACGCCTGCGCCACCGGCTCGGGTTCCGCGGTTTCCACCACGGACAATGGTTCGGCGCTCTGCTCCGGTTGATTGGCGCGGTGACGCAGCCATTCGGCTACCTGTGCGGGTTCCTGTTCCGGCTCGACGGCAGACCCGAAAGGTTGCTGGTGCAAATCGCTGATCATCGGTTCCAGCGGCAAGTGTTCGCTCAGCCCGTTGCCGTTCTGTTGCGCCTCGCTGGACGCGGGAAGTGTGTCAGCCCATCGCGTCTGCGCGGCGACTTCGAACTGATCTGGCGTCTCGGCCGTGATAAAAGGCTCCGTTTCTTCGGCCGCATGAACCTGCTGATGCATCGGTTCCGCCGGCGCGACTTCTTCGTGCGCTATCGGCTCCGGCTCGTCGACCGCTTCGGGACGCGCCACTTGATCGGTCTCGTAACTCGATGTGCTGCCGGCATCGACCTCATCGGTCTCTTCCGGTTCGCTGGTGGCTACCTCGAGGTTCGCGAGCGGGATTGCCTCGAATCTTTCCTCTTGAACCTGTTCCGCGCGAACTTCCGGTGCGGGCGCCTCGATCTCCGCAACCGCAGAAGTTTCGACGACGGCCGGTTCGGGAGCCGTTTCCGCCAGTGCTTCCGCTTCCGCGGTCTTCACCGGGTTCTCGACCTCAGTTGCGTTCAGCGGCGCGGAGATAGCGGTGCTTTCCACCTGCAGGCTTTCATTCGATACCGCCGGCGCAGCCAGGCTGGTCATCCAATGCTGTTCGCGTTCTTCGGACTTGGTCTCAGCCGGTTCGTCCGCTGATGGCGACATCATGTCCATCCAACCGCGGACCCGGGCGACAAAACTCGGACGGCTCACTTCCTTGGATTCATGTCCTGCGGTTGCCGTTGAATTTTCCACCGCCGCAACGGCAGGCTCAGCTTCCACTGCAGCCTGGACCACTGCTTCGGGAGTTTGGGCCGAAACTGTCTCCGTGGCCGCCTGAGCTTGGATTTCCGGAGTGCTGGCGCTCGAAATTTCTGCCGCCGGCGCTGACTCGACCAGTACAGCCGCCTCGTCCTTTACGATCTCGGCGTGCTGCGTCTCCAGCTCGTCATCCGTGGTCAGTTCCCAGTTTGTCGACGGATCGGAAACGGCTGGTGCCTCAGCCGACGCGCTGGCCGGCGCAGCTTCCGCCGCCGGCACTTGCGCCGCGGCCTGTTCTGCTTCTTCCGGACGCACGTGCTTCGGCGGAACGTCGCGTTCCGAGGGAAACGTAATCGGTTCGAAATTTTTGCCGTAAGAATAAATCGGATTGGCTTCGATGTTTTCTGGCACTTCGAAATCGGCGGCACTGCGGCGCCAGTCACTCGCGGTGGCCGAGGCGTCGAAAACTTCCTCGTCCTCGTCCGCTTCCATTTGCACTACCGGAGTCTTCGGCGCTGCTGCCGCGGGGGTCTTCGATTTCTTGTCCGCCTGCGGAACTTTCAGAGTTTGTGAAGACTTCGATTTCTTGGTCTCCGGTTCGTCTTCTTCGCCCTCTTCGGCGTCGATCGCGCGAACCCCTTTGCCAAATCCATAAATCATCGCCGCTTCTTCCGGGCTCGGTTCGGGGAACTCCGGCAGCGGTTTAACCTCGGCCTTCGCCGGACTTTCCATCGCTACGGCCGGCAAGGCCGTCAACGCCGCCGCGGCCTCTTTCGCTTCCTTCGCCTTGGCCAGTTCCGCAATAACTTTCGGATTTTTTTCCAACGCCGACATGACCATCGCGATCAATGGGTCCGGCGGAACAAACGGCTTCTTCAGCACTCCATCCGCGCCCACGCGGCGTGCTTCTTTCTCGTCCAGCGGATCAAAGGCGCCAACCAGCAGAATTACGGGGATATGCGAGAAACGGGCGTCTTTCTTAACGAATTCACAGACTTCATAGCCGTTGCGCACCGGCATGAACACGTCCGCCAGCACCAAATCAGGGTTAGCGTCCGGAATGCGCCGGACCGCGGCTTCGCCGTTGCCGACCGCTATAACCTCGATTCCGCGCTCCTGAAATGCGAGCACCACCATTTTTTGAATGTTTGTGTTGTCGTCCGCAACCAGAATCCTGGGCACTAGCATCCCCTGGGAGGCGGGCCCATTCTGAGACACGCCTAGCCCCCGATAGACGTCTATTGCAGCACCCCACGTCGGGGGCGTCAACAAACTCAAAGTACAGGAGTGCCTGAGTTGTTAGCAGGGAGTAAACAGTAGGCTAAGCCGCCTACCAGGGAATGATTTTCTTTATGCCTTTCTTCTTCTTGCTCGACGATTCCTCGCTAGAATCCACCGGCGTCGCTTTGGTCGCCGTCGAACTGTCAGCGGTGCTCGACGACGTTGTCGCGGGGTGCGCAGCATCGGGGGTCGTCGACGACCCTGCCGGAGCCGCAACCGCGCCGGCATCGGGAACCGGAGCAGGTGACCCGGTCGCGTTCGGGCTGGCGACCGCCGCGTTGCCAGTCGCCGGTGCATTGGCGTCGGCTGCCGGGTTGGCCGTCGTTTCCGGTGCATTGCCCGGTGCATTGACCGGTGTATTGCCGGGTGTATTGATCGGTGGAGAAGTTGCGCCCGCGGGCGCTGCAGTAGTACCTGGCTGCGAATCCGGGCCAGTGCTGATAATTTCCACGCCCACGCTCGGCTGCCCATCGCTGCCCGCCGCCGGGCCAGTTCGGGCGTCTTCCGGAGTTACTGGTTCGGTCCCGGTTTCAGCCGGCGTCTGCGAATTTCCCGCTCCGCCTGCAACCGTAAACGCCGGGCCCTGCGCGCCGGGGCGCAGCACATCCGTGGCCGAAACCACATCGTTCGGAGGATTCAGCTGCGGAGTTCCGCCATGCGCCGCCGTCGAAAAATCGGGATCTCCCTTGATCATCGACATCGGCATCTTCAGCGCCATGATCTGATGGTGCTTTTGCTGGTACAGCTGCTCCTGCTTCATTCGCGCGACCGCGTCGGGATCAGGTTCGGGAATCGGCCGTCCCATGCCCTTCAGGCGCGTCTTCGCCGCCGGCACCAGCTTCGACATCGGATAGTCCCGCACGATTTTGTCGTAACATTTCGCCGCCAGATCGCCCCAGTGATTCTTGTCGTCTTCACTCTTCGAAAGGGTCTTGGCGCGCTCGTACACGTCACCCAGTAACCACAGCGCTTCATCATTCTGGCTGTACAGCGGGTACCGATCGGTCAACTCCACCAGCCGCGCCGCGGAAGCGCGATAATCCAGCTTGGCGTAATAGTAGTACGCGACTTTATACTCGCCATCCGCCAGCACTTCCTGCACGTCCCGCAGATATTGAGTGGCCTTCGGCGCCAGCGCGTTCGTCGGATATTTCAGCAAAAACGCCTGGAACGAGTCTTCCGCCGCTTCTCCTTGGGTCTTGTCGCGATCCGCCTTTTCCATCATGTGATAGTGTGCCAGCCCGATTTGCATCTGGGCGTAGGCCGCTTCATCCAGGAACGGAAAGAACGTCTGAAAGTCGTTGTACTCCTGAATCGATTGCGTCAGGTTCGACGTACCGCCTTCTTTGAAATAGGAATCGGCCACTGCTAATTTCGCTTTCGCCAGATACTCGCTGTCCGGATAAGTGTTGATCAGCGTTTGCAGTGCCAGCCGCCCTTCCGTGTAGCGTCCATGCGTTAAGTCCGCCTGCGCGCGATCGTACAAAACTTTATCCGGCTCGGCGGAAGCCTCTTTGGCCACGGGCTTCGGGGCTGGCGCGGCTTTCTTGACCGCCTTCTTCGCCGGCTTTTTTTCCGCCGGCTTGTCTGCCGTCTTGGGTTTGGCCGCGGGCGTATCCGTCGGCGCGCTTCCGCTCGTTCCACTCTGCGGAGTCGGCACTTGCGCGAGCGCCCCGGGGCATGCGACCAGCAGCAACACCGCCGCCGCGAACGCGAGCGACATTCCACGAAGCAACCTATAATTTCGCTGAGTCCTGTTTGTATTTACGTTTTTCAAGTCAGACCTCTCCTGAATCGGTTTCAGGCTTTTTGGCTCAGGGCTTGGGTCGCCAGCTGTTTCAGTTGTCGCGTCGCCGCCGCTGGGTCGGACGCGTGAAAAATCGATGTGCCGGCCACGAACGTATTCACTCCCGCCCGCGCCAGCTCCGCTATATTTTCCAGATCGACGCCACCGTCCACTTCAATCCGGAAACTCGCATTATACCGCTGGCGCATGGCGCTCAATTGCCGGATTTTTTCGTAGGCATTGGCAATAAATTTCTGCCCGCCGAAACCCGGATTGACCGACATCACCAGCACCGTATCCACCTTCGACATCACTTCGCTGAGCATCGCCACCGGCGTCGCCGGATTAATCACCGCTCCGGCCTCGGCGCCGTGTTCCCGGATCATCGCCAACGCCCGGTCCAGATGCACCGTCGCTTCCTGATGCACCAACACCCGGCTGGCCCCTGCCTGAATAAACTCCTCGATGAAAAGTTCCGGGTTTTCAATCATCAGATGCACATCAAGGGGCAACTTGGTTGCCTTGCGCAACGCCGCCACCACCGGAATTCCCAGCGAGATGTTCGGCACGAAGTGCCCGTCCATCACGTCGACGTGCAGCACTTCCGCCCCGGCCTGTTCCACCACGCGTACTTCGTCGCCTAATTTGGCGAAATTGGAAGCCAGGATGGAGGGCGCGATTTCGACGCGGGCGTAGGCCATGATTTCACTGGAATTCTAACATACGACGAGAGGCCATTGCTTTTGGCGCAGTCCTGCCGGGCCGCCGGCCAGCGCCGCTACTCGGCGATCTGCAAGTCGACCTGCATGCTCGAGTCAATTCGTGCGCCGCGTGCGGGGGTCTGCCCCACCACGGTTCCGTGCAACCCTCCAGGCAGGGGAGTCAGCGTCAACTTCGGCGACCTCATTCCTATTCCAGTCAATTTCGATTCGGCCTCATTCAAGGACTGGCCCACCAGCTCCGGCATCACGTACCCCGCCGGCCGCGGCCCCAGCGAAACCAGCATGTCCACATGCGGACTCGTCACGTTTGACATTCCCGGCGCCGGGTCCTGCTGCAGCACCACGTCGCTGCCCGTTTCCGGCAAATACGCGCTCGAGATCTCCCCGGCCTGCAGTCCGCTGCGCAGCAGCTCGATGCGCGCCGCGCGAATGCTCAGATCATCCAGATGCGGAATAGTCGCTTGCTGCGGCCCCAGACTCACAATCACATGCGCGGACTGGCCCACCTTCACCTTCATTCCCGGCGGGGGCGTCTGCCGAATCACCATATCCACTCCGGCAGGAGTGTACGTGCGATCCTCGATCAGCATTCCCAGTCCCCGGCCCTGCAGTTGCTCCTGCGCTTCCGCCGTTTTCTGACCCACCACGTTCGGCATCACCACTTCGCGCCCCTGGATTGCAAAGCGCATCGCCGTCAGCGCGCTCAGGAATGCCACCGACGTCAAAATGAACGCCAGCAAAGCAATCCGAAAAATCCATTCCAGCCGGTCGCGGAACTTCATCGCTCTGATTTTCTCACGCTGACGAGGCTAGCATGAATCGCTGCGACGGCAGAAAGTAGGGAACTGCGAATTGCATAAAGTCATACGCCAGGGCGAATCAGGGAATCGCTTCGAAGGAAGTTCAGTCGTGTGGAAGCACTATCAAAGTCCTCGCGTCTCCTTCTCCAGCACCGCCGCGAAAAAGCCGTCAACATGCCGAACCGCAGGCGAGGTTCGAAAATATCCGTCAGCCCCGAAGAGGGAACTTGCCTCGACGCCGTCGACCAATTTCCCGCGCAGCGATTCGGCGGCCGCTGAAACACCGATCATCCGGACACTCTTATCCCTCTTCAAAACTTCCTCAACCACGCGTTCGTTTTCTTCCGGCTCCATCGAGCAGGTCGAATAAACCAGCCGTCCTTTCGGCCTCAGCATCCGCAGAGCGTTCGTCAGCAACGCGCACTGCAACCCATGAAATTCCAGAAGCTGCTCGGGCCGCAGCCGCCACCGTATCTCGGGATGCCGCGCCAGCGTGCCACTCCCCGAACATGGCGCATCCACCAAAATCCGATCAAAGCCCGCCGCAAACGGCAGCGCCTTCTCCGCGTCCAATTCAACCAACCGCACCCTCGATAAATTCAGCCGTTTCAACTGCTCGCGCATCGCCCGCAACCGATGCGCATGCCGTTCCCCCGCCACCACCATTCCGCTTTTCCCGGCGCCTCGAACCAGCGCCGGCGTCTTGCCTCCCGGAGCCGCGCACAAATCCAGGACGCGATCTCCGTCTCGCACTTCGAGCAGCAAAGGAACAATCTGCGAGGCTTCGTCCTGAATCGAAATGGCGCCGGTTCGAAACGCTTCCGTTCGCGCCGGACTTCCGCCGCTGACCGCAAACGCAGATCGCACCAATTCTCCGGGCTCGATCCGCAGCCCCGCGCGCCCCAGCCCTGTAACAATCTCCGCATGCCGGGAAACATCATGCACCGCCCCACTAAGCCGCGGCGTGCGGTTATTCGCGTGGAGTAACGCCGCCGTCTCCATTTCACCCACGCGCCCCAGCCAGCGCTCCACCATCCACGTCGGATGAGCGTTCAGAATTCCGAGCCTTTCGGCGGCATTCGCCGTCGGTAGAATGAATTTTTCCGCTGGCTCTTTGGCTTCACTCGCCGCTCGCCGTAACACCGCATTCACCAGCGTTGCCGCCGAGGTCTTTCGCGCCTTCTTCACCAGTTCCACAGATTCATTCACCGCCGCGCGCGCCGGAACCCGATCCAGAAACCGCAGTTGATAAATTCCCATCCGCAAAGCGATCGTTACCGGCAGGTCCAGCTTTTCCACGGTCTTCTTCAGATGCCGTTCCAGCAAAAAATCCAGCTGCCGCCGCCAGCGCAGCACACCCAGCACGATTTCCGTGGCCAGCGCCGCATCTTCTGGTTTTACGTTTGCGGTCAACTCCGCATGCAGCAAGTCGCTGGCGTACGCGCCCTCCGATTCCACTCGGCGCAGAATCTCGTACGCAATTTTCCTCGCTGCGCTAATCGCCATAATTTTGCGTTGGTCGGCCGGATCATGTGCCGGCTGCAGAACCAGCAGGCAACTCACTCGCCGAATCGTTCGCCGCTCTTCAGGTGCGCCCCATTCAAAAAATCTCGAATGGCCATGCGTTTTTTTCCTTCGATTCGGATCGACTCGATCTCCAAAACAGTTGCCCCGCCGCACGCCGCGAAAAGCCGGTGTCCCACCGCAAATAATGATCCCGGCGCGGCGCCGCTCAACGCCCGCCCGCTCCCTGCCGAGTCCGCCTCCGCCGCCGGTTTTCCCCACAATTGGCATGCTTTCTCGCGAAAACTACTGAACGTCCCCGGCCACGGTTTGAATCCACGCATGCGGTCGTAAATTTTCTGCGCCGCAAACGACCAGTCGATCTTTCCATCCTCTTTCTTCAGCGGCGGCGCCAGCGTGGCCAACGAATTATCTTGCGGCGTCGCGCTGAGCGATCCGTTTTCCAATCCCCGCAAAGTTTCAACCATCAACGGCGCGCCGGCCTCCGCCAGTCTCTCGTAAAGCTCCGGAGAAGTTTCGTCCAGCCCGATTCGCGTCTCCTGCTTCAGCAGCGTCGGGCCGGTGTCGAGTCCCGCATCGATCTGCATCGTGGTCAATCCGGTCCGCGTCTCGCCGTTCGCTACCGCCCAGTGTATCGGCGCAGCCCCGCGGTACTTCGGCAGCAGCGACCCATGCAGATTGATCCACCCTAGCCGCGGGATATCGATCAGCCTTTGCGGAATAATTTGCCCGTACGCGATAATGACCACCACATCCGGAGCGAGTTTCCGAAAATATTCCAGGCCTTCTTCCGCCCGAATCTTCTCTGGCTGAAAAACCGGAATTCCCGCTGCCACTGCCGCGCCCTTCACCGCCGAACTCGCCATGGCCTGTCCCCGGCCTCGGGGACGATCCGGCTGAGTCACCACGCCCTGAATTTGAAAATCGGATTGCCCGAGCAATTGGCAGAACGTAGGAAGCGCAAATGCGGGAGTGCCGCAGAAAACGATTTTCAGCGGCACTGGGTTTCTACCACTCGCCGGCTTTCTTCATCTTGCGGATTTTTCGTTTGATCATGTCGCGTTTCAACATGCTGAGATGCGAGATAAACAGCACCCCGTTCAGATGATCGATCTCGTGGCAGAACGCGCGCGCCAGCAGCCCCTCGCCTTTGCGCTCGAAAATATTCCCCTGCGCGTCCTGCGCCCGCACCGTCACATATTGCGGACGTTCCACGTACCCCCGAAATCCAGGAATCGACAAACACCCTTCTTCTTCGCGCTGCTGTCCATCCGCATAAATGATTTCCGGATTCGCCAGCACAATTTTGGCTTCCGGGGTTTTGCCGTTGGACACGTCAATCACCGTGATCCGCTGCCCCAAGCCAATCTGCGGCGCCGCCAGGCCCACGCCCGAAGCCGCGTACATCGACTCAAACATGTCGTCGACCAGCTTCTGCAGGTCCTCGTCGAATTTCTCGACCCGTTTCGTTGGCGTCTCCAACACCGGATCGCCAAATTTCACAATCGGATGAATCATCTTTCGCGTTTTCCTCTGCCCATCGCCAAATGTCTAGAAGTCATCCAGCTGCTTCTGGTATCCGTCGAAATTCCGTCGCGTTTCTTCTAGCGAATCGCCGCCAAACTTCTCCACGAACGCCGTGGCCAGTTCCATCGCCACCATCGCTTCGCCAATTACTCCGCCGGCCGGAACCACGCACACGTCCGAGCGTTCGTATGCCGCCTTCACCACTTCTTTCGTATTCAAATCAGCGGACTGCAGCGCCCGCCGCAAGGTCGAAATCGGTTTCAGGTACCCGCGGACCACGATATCCCCGCCGTTCGTGATCCCACCTTCCAAACCGCCCGCTCGATTCGAGTTGTGTTCGAATCGCTTCTTCGCCGCGTCGTAAACGATTTCGTCCTGCACCTGCGACCCGTGGCTCGTCGCGTTCGCCACGCCGGGTCCCAATTCCACCGCCTTTACCGCCTGGATCGACATCACCGCCCGCGCGATTTTCGCGTCCAGCTTTTCATCCCACTGCACATGCGTGCCCAGTCCCGCCGGCACTCCGCGGGCCACCACTTCGAAAATTCCGCCCACCGAATCGCCCGCGCGCAAAACCTGTTCCACCTCGGCCTTCATCAATGCTTCAGTAGCGGAATCCACGCAGCGCAGGGGCGATTCTAGATTTTCGCATATCGCCTCGATTTCCGCCCACGTCGCGTCCCGTTCCAGCCGTACGTGGCCCACCGCAATCGAATGGCTCAACACCTTCACGCCGAATTCCCGCAAATACAGCTTCGCGAACGCGCCCGCCGCCACCCGCGCCGCGGTTTCGCGCGCCGACGCCCGCTCCAGAATGTATCGCGCATCATGCAGGTTATATTTCAGCGCGCCCGGCAGGTCCGCATGCCCCGGTCGCGGCGCCGTCAACCTGCGCTGCGCGTCCTCCGCGCCTTCGCTGTCTTCCACCGGCAGCGCCTTTTCCCAATTCTTCCAGTCGCGATTCTCGATCCGCACCGCGATCGGCGCCCCGATCGTCTTGCCATGCCGCACCCCGGACAGAATGTCCGCCGTATCCTTCTCTATACGCTGGCGCGCTCCGCGCCCGTAGCCCAGCTGCCGCCGGTGCATTTCCCGCTGAATAAAGTCTAAATCCACCGGAACGCCCGCGGGCAATCCCGAAATCCAGGCGATCAGCGCCTGTCCGTGAGACTCCCCAGCCGTGACAAAACGCAGCATCTTCTGTTGAGCCTCGAGTGTACAAACGAAACACGGATTCTACCGGACCCGCTCTGTCGCGTAAAGCCGCGCTTGCTCTCCTGGCAAAACGCCCGGAGTTTCTCCGTCGCTCAGATCTTCACGCTCTTCCAACTTTATCTCTGCACTGACTATTCCTTGACCTAACCCACACCACCCGTTACGCTTTTCGAGACTCGGGCGAAGCAGCACGCCTGGCGCGCGGTGTAATTCATTCGCATCCGCGTTTTGCGTCCGCGTCCACACGATGCCCGAATCCAGCGACACGCCCTCCGTCTTCTCCATTTTCGCCGACGGCATCAAACGCCAGGTTCTCGGCGTGCAGGAGTACGCGCAGCTTACCTTCCGCTCGCTCGCCAATCTCGCCACCTCCCCGCGCTATTGGTTCGACACTCTCGAGCAAATGGACCTCATCGGCGTCGGTTCTTTGCCGATTGTTATTCTCACCGGCTTTTTCATCGGCGGAGTGATGGTGTTGCAGACCGCGGCGCAATTCGAAAAGTTCGGCGAAACCGCTCTCACCGGCGATGCCGTATCCCTCGCCCTGGTCCGCGAGCTCGGTCCCGCCATCACCGCCCTGCTCGTCGCCGGCCGCAACGCTTCCGGCATCGCCTCGGAATTGGGTTCGATGGTCGTCACCGAGCAAGTCGACGCCATGCGCGCCCTCGGCACCGATCCCGTCCGCAAACTGGTCACGCCCCGTGTCGTCGCCACTGTGCTCATGCTCCCGTTGCTCACCGTAATCTCGGATTTTGTCGGTCTCTGCGGTGGATTCTTCGTCGCCTACTTCACCCTCCGCCTCGGCGCCATCCAATTCTGGACCCGCGCCGTGGACGCTCTCGAAATCGGCGACGTCGTCCAGGGCCTGGCCAAGCCTTTCGTCTTTGGCCTGATCATCGCCACCGTCGGCTGCTACGAAGGTCTCCGCGTAAAAGGTGGCACCCAGGGCGTGGGCCGCGCCACCACCACCGCCGTCGTCGTCTCCTCCGTTTTCATCCTGGTCGTCGACACCTTCATCACCAAATTGCTCCTGTACCTTTTCCAGCGAACATGAGCCACCACCACCCCGTTTTCTGCGGCGACGCCGACCGCTGTTTCCATCTATAATCCCGCCATGCCGAGCGACCTTCCGCCGCCAATTTCCTCGCGCAATCTTTCCCACGTCCCGCGTCCCGACGGCACCTTTGCGGCTCCGCCCCATCCCATGATTGAAAAAATGGCTGCGGGCGCGCCCCTCATCTCTTTTCGCGATATTTCCATCGGTTTCGACGACCGCGACGTGCTGCACGGCGTTTCCTTCGACGTTCAGCACGGTGAAACCAAAGTTCTCCTCGGCGAGACGGGAACCGGAAAAACTCTGCTCATGAAAATGGCCGCCGGATTGATTCGCCCCGACTCCGGAAGCGTTTTGGTGATGGGTCACGACGTAACCGCCATGCCCGAAAAGGAACTGCTCAATTTCCGCCGCGAAATTGGCTTCGTTTTTCAGGAGGGCGCGCTCTTCGATTCCATGACCGTGGCTGAAAATGTTTCCTTCCGCCTGCGCGAGGAAAATACCGACGAAGAAGAAATCGATTCGCGCGTCCGCGAATCTTTGCGCTTCGTCGAAATGGAACAGGCCATCGATCGTTATCCTGCCGAGCTTTCCGGCGGCATGCGCCGCCGCGTTTCCATCGCTCGCGCCCTGGTGGACCGGCCCCCCATTGTCTTTTACGATTCGCCCACCGCTGGCCTCGATCCCGTTACTTCCCAGACCATCATCACCTTGATCTTGCGCGGCCGCGATTTGCAGGATGTCAGCTCGCTGCTTGCCACCCATCGCGTCCAAGATGCCTTCGCCCTCGCCAACTACCGCTTCGATCGCGGCACCGGCCGCGTGATTCCGCTGCTACAAAATGGAAGGGCCCATACTGAGGGCTTGGCCGGACGCGAAAAACTCGCCGAGAGCGGCAAAGAGCGCAACTCCGCGAACCCCACTACCGTGCTGATTCTTCGCGACGGGAAAATTTATTTTGAGGGACCGGCCGACGCGGTGCTGATCTCCTCCGATGCGTACATAAAACAATTTCTGGCGTCGGCCGAATAGCATTCGCGGCGGCACGCTGATTATCAGCACGGATTTCGCAGTGAACGAGGGAGGAACAACGTCATGGCACAGCGCAAACAGCTTACCTGGACCGAACTGCGAGTCGGAGTCTTCGTGCTCATCGGACTCGCCATCTTGGCCATCGGAATTTTCTACATCACCGGCGCCGGCTCGTTCGGCCCGAAATACCGCCTGCTCACCTATCTCCCGGAAGTCGAGCAGGTCACCGTTGGCGCTCCCGTCAGCCTTGACGGCGTCGAGATCGGTAACGTCGAGAGCATTCGCATCAATCCCAAACCCCAAGGCGAATTGGACAATATTCAGCTCGTCTTGCGCCTCAGCAGAAAATACGCCCCGGACATCCGCTCCGATTCCACCGCCAGCCTGGTCACCGCTGGCCTGCTCGGAAATCGCTACGTGCAGATCACCCGCGGCCTCACCGGCTCCGAAGTGCCCAACAACGGCGTGCTCCCCGGCAAGCAGGAAGTCGAAATGAAGGACATCATGGGCCGCGTCGGCGGCCTCGCCGATCAGTTGAACGCCGTCATCAACCAGGCCCGCAACGGCAACGGTTCGATCGGCAAGCTGATCAACGATCCCGCCCTCTACAATAATTTGAACGCCACCGCCGCGCGCCTCAACGCCATCGCCGGTTCCATTCAGGAGGGGAAGGGCAGTGTGGGCAAGCTCCTCAATTCCGACGAGCTCTACACCAAAGTCGACAGCACGCTCGGCAACGTGAACGACGTAATCGGCGCCGTGAAAGACCAGAAGGGAACTGCCGGAAAACTGATCTACGATCCCGCCGTCTACGACAGCGCGAAAACTTTCCTGAACAACAGCAACGATTTAATGGCCGGCATTCGCCAGGGCAAAGGTTCCCTGGGGAAAATCGTCAACGACGATCAGCTCTACAACAATATGAAGGATGCCACCGCCCAGGTCCGCGACGCCACCGCCAAGCTCAATTCCAACACCGGCACCGCCGGCAAACTCATGTCCGACCCGGCCCTCTACGACAATCTAACCGGCGCCACCGCCGATTTGCGTCTGCTCCTCGGCGATTTCCGCAAAGACCCGAAAAAATTCCTGCACGTAAAACTGTCCATCTTCTGAGGCAGCGAGCACCAGGGCCGAAACCGAGCCCTGGACCGGATGCGTGGATCAGGCTTCAGAAGAATCCAGCGCCAGTAAGAAAGCGTCCCGGACTTTGCGGAATTCTACGGGCGCGTACACGGGTTGCGCGACCGCCCGAGGATCGATCGGTCGTCCTTCAAATTGGTCCCCTCGGTATCGGGGGAAAAAATGCATGTGTAAATGAGGCAGCGAGTTTCCGTGAATTTCGTAGTTCAACTTCACCGCTCCAGTAGCTGCTGCTAAGGTCCGCGAGACTCTTCGTGCGGCACGCATGAACGCCGCGGCACCCTCCTCTGGCAGGTCATGCAGCTCGACGGCATGGCTTTGCGACACCAGGCAAACGTAACCGGGAACCGGCGCCGCTTCCTGCATCGTGACCCAGCAGGCCTCCAGTTTGGCTACGAGGTCCAGGGGTTCGCGGCGGCTGCAGATCGGACACGCCGCGCCGGAACAAAGCGCGGCCCAACGATCGCGATCATTCCATGCACTCATTTCGTTTGGCCCGGAAATTTCACTGCGCCTCCATAGGGATCATGGCCAAAACCTATCACAGCGCCAAGTTGCGCTTGCCCCAAAAAAAATCTTGACATATTCCGATATGGGTATATGTTAATCGCATGTCGCGAGTGGCTACTACCGCTGATGCATTCAACGCCGTGGGCGAGCCCAGCCGACGGGACATCCTGAACTACCTGGTGGTGCAAGAACGGGCGGTAGGGGAGATTGTGTTTACCCTCCGACTCGGCCAGCCGTCTGTATCCAAGCACCTCAAAGTTTTACGGGATGTCGGCCTGGTCCACGTCCGCCGCGACGGCCGCCGCATGATGTATCGCACCAACGCCGAAGCCATCAAGCCCCTGCATGAATGGACCAGCACTTTCGAGCGTTATTGGAAACAGCAGCTGCATCGCATCAAAGATCGGGCCGAAGCCGAAACGGGGAAGTGACCAATTTCGATTCAGATCTACTTGGGAGAAACCATGACCGCAACAGCAGCACCATCGATCGAAAATTACCTGTTGAACGTTAATCAAGAAATCCAGGTCCGTGCGTCGCTAGCCGCGACCTTCGCCGCCCTGCTCGAAGAAATGGGCCCGCAAAATCAGAACGGCGAAGGCCAACCCATGCCCATGATCCTCGAACCGTGGCCCGGCGGCCGCTGGTTTCGCGACCTCGGCAATAGCAACGGCCACTTTTGGGGAAATGTCCAGGCCATCAAGCGCCCTACGCTCCTCGAAATCACCGGGCCGCTGTTCGCTTCCTCCCCTTTCATTTCCAATGTCCAATATCGCCTCAGCGAAAAAGACGGTGGCACCCTGATCTCTTTCCATCACACCGGTTTCGGCATTCTTGAGGATCATCACCGCCAGGGCGTCAGCAAAGGTTGGGGCAGCCTGCTCGACCGCATACGCAAACACGCCGAGGCGCTGGGCTCCGCCACCGGCAAGCTCTTGCAATAAAATTGCTTCGCGCCCAGGGAGGAACCCATGTGTCCCGCATGCCTCGCGGCCGCCGTACTCATCACTGCCAAAGTTTCGTCTGCCGGAACCTTGGCCGCTCTCGTCACCAAGCGGTTCTCGATCAAAGATCGGCGCGACACGCCGTCGCAGCGAAACCTGACCTCTCCGGCGCGCTGAGCGTTTTTTATACGTAGAGTAAAAGCAAACGGCCCCATCCTACGCCGAATGACAGGAGTGACCTATGAGACTTGCCGATTCGATCCTTGCGGAACTTGATCAGGAAGCGCAAACCACCAGACGAGTCCTCGAACGCGTTCCCGACGACAAATGCTCATGGAGGCCTCACCCGAAATCCTATTCCTTGGGCCAGTTGGCGTTGCACATCGCCTCCACCCAGGGCAACGTCGCTGCCTTGGCCGCGATGGATACTGTGGAAGCCCCGGTTTTCTCTCAACCGGAAGCCCAGAGCCGCCAGGAAATCCTCGACACTTTTTCCAAAAGTCTCGAGAGCGCCAAAGAGACCCTCGGCAAAATGGATGACGCCCGGCTGACCGCGCCTTGGACCTTGACCCGGAACGGCCAAACCATCATGTCCATCCCCCGGATCGGATTTGTCCGCTCCGTCCTTCTAAACCACCTCTATCACCATCGCGGCCAGCTCTCCGTGTACCTCCGGATGCTTGAGGTTCCGGTGCCCTCGATCTACGGCCCCAGCGCGGACGAAAATCCGTTCGCCTGAAACGAAAATCAACCGCACTAAATTCAATTGAAGGAGACGATCATGGCCTCAGCGGCAGAAATGAAAAAAGTAAACGCACCGAAAGTCGTATCGCCAAACGAATGGCTCGTGGCCCGCACCGAATTCCTGCAGAAAGAAAAAGAATTCACCCGCCTGCGCGACGAACTAAGCCGCCAGCGCCGCGAACTGCCCTGGGAAAAAGTTGAAAAACCCTACGTCTTCGAAGGTCCCAACGGCCAGGTAACGTTCGCCGATCTGTTCGATGGTCGCGGCCAGCTGATCGTCTATCACTTCATGTTCGGCCCCGGCTGGGAAGCCGGCTGCCCCAGTTGCTCGTACATCAGCGATCATTTTGACGGGATGACGGTTCATCTCGCCAATCGCGACACCACTTTCGTGGCAATTTCCCGCGCCCCCATCGCCGAAATCGAAGCCTTCAAAAAACGCATGGGCTGGAAATTCAAATGGGTGTCGTCGTTCGGCAGTGATTTCAACTACGACTATCACGTTTCGTTCACGCCCGAAGAAAAAGCCAGCGGCAAGGTCTACTACAACTACCAGCGGACCGAATTTCCGCCGGATGAAGGTCCCGGAGCCAGCGTCTTCGCCAAAGACGCCGCCGGCGCCGTCTTCCACACCTATTCCACCTACGGACGCGGGCTCGACATCATGCTCGGCGCTTACAATTTTCTTGACATGACGCCCAAAGGCCGTGACGAGGACGATCTAGCCTTCAGTATGGCCTGGGTCCGCCACCATGATCGCTACGATCAGAACTACGCAGTGGACAAAAACGCGGGGTACCAACAGCCGAAGAAAACCGACGCGTCGTGCTGTTCCGGTGAGCATCAATCTTAAAACGTTTACGGAGATTGGGCTGGCGGCGCGCTATGCGCCGCTAGCCCATCTCTTCAAGCCGCCTTCTTGCGAATCAGTTTGTAAATGAAGAGCAATACGATCGCGCCAAGCACCGACATTATGAATCCCGCCGCTTGCCCCTCCTGATACCAACCCAGGAATCGTCCCAGATACGTCGCCAGCAACGATCCCGCAATTCCCAAAGCCATCGTAATCCAGATTCCTCCGCCGTCTTTTCCGGGCATCAGCAACTTGGCCACCGCACCCACCACCAGGCCGATGAGCAATTCCCACAGTAGGCTGAACATGACGTCCTCCTCGCCAGAAGATGCGCCGTTCATATCACGAACGCTTCCCGCGGTCGAGATTTAACCAAGGACCAAAGTCGGTGGATCCGCCAGAAAAGTTTTGAACGAATAGCAGCGAGTAGGCATCGCCGGAACTTCACCTTGAACGGCTCTTGCCCGACGGGACTGGGGAATATCCGCCGCCGAAGTGGGCGCCAGGAGACCGGGCCATCCGGTTCGTACGCTACGCTTGCGGCTCCGGAGATTTTTCCTTGGCGATCTCGTGCACCCGCCGCAGGTCCAACTTACCGCTGCCCAGGTGGGGCAGCTCGTCGATCTGGAAAAATTGGTTGGCCCGCGGAATCCACAAATTCGGCAGGTCCGAATTCGCCAGCTTTTCGATTACCGGCTTGACCTCTTCTGGAGTGAGCGTGTGGAGCACCACCAGCCGCTCGCCTTTCTTTCCGTCCGGCACGCCGGTCACCACGAAAGTTTTCTCCGGCGTTTCCGCCAACTCGTTCAACTTCTCTTCGATCTTGATATGCGGCACCATTTCGCCGCCGATTTTGCTGAACCGGCTCAGCCGGTCCGTAATCGTCAAAAATCCGTCCTCGTCCTCCGCTGCAATGTCTCCCGTCGTGTACCAGCCATCGCGTAGCACTTCCGCCGTCTTTTCCGGCTTGCCCAAATATCCTTTCATCACGTTCGGCCCGCTAACCAACAGCAGCCCGGGAGCATCTGTCGCCAGGCGCTCCCGCGTTTCCGGATCGACGATCCGCACACTGATTCCCGGCAGCGGATGTCCGATGCGCCCCCGCTTCGCGCCCACCTGCAGAAATCCCGGCGCGCGAAAATCCCGCGTATTCACCGCAATCACCGGCGAACATTCCGTCGCGCCGTAACCTTCCAGCGGCCGAATCCCGAACCGATCTTCGAACGCCAGCGCTGCCGCATCCGAAAGTTTCTCCGCCCCGACTACCACGAATTGCAAACTGCCGAAATCCTCAGGCAAACACCGCCGCGTGTACTGTTGCAGAAAAGTCGGCGTCGTCAGCAAAAACGTAACCTTGTAGTCGCGGACCATCTCGCTGACCGCCACCAGATCGATCGGGCTCGGATGAAACGCCACTCCCACCGCTAGAAACGCCGGCAGCCACAGCGTCACCGTAAACCCGAACGAATGAAAGAAAGGCAGCACCCCCAGCAGCACATCGCCTTTCGTCAGCATGAACGTCTGCCCCATCTGCTCGATGTTCGAAGCGATGTTGTAATGCGTCAGCATCACCCCTTTCGGTTCGCCCGTGCTGCCGCTGGAAAAAATTACGGTAGCCAGATCGTCCAGCGTCTTCGTTTTGCCGCCGCTCAGCGCGCGCTCCAGAAGTTTTCCCGGCAGAAACCACATCAGCAGGGCCGTAAGTCTTTCGCCCAATCCCGGCCCCGCCGCGACCTCTTCCAGCAGAATTTGCCTGCCTGGAACTTGCAGCGGAATTTTTTCCAGCAGCAACTTGGTGGTGATCACCGTCTGCAGCTTGCACTGCTCCGCGGACGACGCTAGCGTCTCGTTCGACGCCGTATAATTCAGGTTCACCGGAATCTTCCCGCTGATCGCCGCCGCAAAATTCACCAGTGCCCCGGGCACCGACGGAGGCAGCAGAATCCCCACCATTTCCTGCCCTTCCCAGGTTTTCCGCAGCCGCCGCGCCAGAAAAATCGCGCTCAGCAGCGCCCCACTCCAGTTCATCCGTGGCCGGCGTTTGTCGCCCATCGCGAACCGAAATGGATAATGGTGCGCCGTGCGGATGAACGACTCCGGCAGGGTATGCATCCGCGCTCGATGAAAACGAAACGCCTCAGTCTGCAGTTGCTGCACCGCCGCGCGCACTTCAAACGACGTCGCGCTCGACGGCATCGGCTTGCCGAAACTCACCGTCACCGGGTACGGCATCCGCTGCGGCAGTTTCCATAGAAATCGCCCGCGCTCGTAACTGAAAATGCTGCCCCACACTCCGTCCAGATGAACCGGAATAACCGGCGCGCTCGCTCCGTCCTTCTCCGCGCCTTTCATGATTCGTTCCAGGCCCCGGCGGAAGGGAAGCAGTTGCCCGATGCGCGTAATCTGCCCCTCGGCAAAAATGCACACAATTTCGCCGTTGCGAATCGCCTCGCTCGCCGCACGCAGCGAATGAATCATGTCCCGCGGTCGCAGCTGCGACGAAATCGGAATCGCTCGGATCATTTTGGCGAAGGGCTTGATGTAGGGCTGGTCGTAAATATCTTTGAAGATCAGGAAACGCACCGGTCTGCGGCTCGCCCCCATCAATAGCAGCGCATCCACCAGCGACATGTGATTGGAGACCAGCAGCGCGCCACCGGTGCGGGGGAAATTCTCCCGGCCAACCACCCGCAGCCGGTAAATGGTGTGGGTCAGCAGCCAAACGATCACGCGGATCATGATGTGATTTTCACCGGCCGCCGTTTATTCGTGCCAGGGATCATCGCTGAATCAATCTTCGGCCTTCATCACTGGCTGCGAACGCACCTGGTAGTAGCAGTAGAAACACAGCACCGTCATGATTCCGGTCAGACCCGCGCCATCCAAAAATACTCCCGCCGGCGTCTGCCGAAAAACCGTGGAAAAAAGATAGTAGGCCGCCGCCGCGAAAAACACTCCGATGAACGAAAGCAAATTTGCCGCTGCGATCACGCCCCCGCGATGCGCCGGTTCGGGCCGGTGTTGAATCAACGCGTTCAACGGCACGGCAAAAAATCCCCCGAAAAATCCCAACGCCGCCAGATGCGCCGCCGCGCTGTGCACCGAATGTCCGGAAGGGTAGAGCAGTGCCCCAAAAATCGTCATGCCCAGCGCGCCGATCGGAATCAATCGAATATCAATTTTCCCCCGCGACGCGTACCCTGCCACCACGCTGCCCACGCCGATTCCGATTCCCACCGCCGCCTGCAGATAACTGATATGCGCTTCGTTCACGTGCAGCGTGTCGTGCCCGTACACCACAATCGTCAATTGCAGCAGTGCCGCGAGAAACCACAGGTAAACATTCCCGAAGACCGCCCAGTTCAAGAGCCGGTCCGCGTTCACCGCTTTCATCTGCGTCGCTAGGTCGGCCAGTGGATTCCACCGGAACTTCTTCCCCGGATCCGCGGCCGGCACGTGCGTGATCCCAAAACTCGTCGCTAATCCAAACAGCGTGCAGCCCAGCAATACCAATCCCGACAAATATTGCCGCCCGCGAAAATGGTCCGCCAGGTAACCCGCCGCCATCACCGCGCCAATGCTCCCGATAAACGTCCCCAGTTCGATGATTCCGTTCCCCCACGACAGCTCGCGGTCGGGAAGCACCTCCGGCAGCAATCCGTATTTCGACGGGCCGAACAGCGCGGACTGCGTGCTGATCAGGAAAACCGCCGCGCACTCCAGCGGCAGATTGTTCAGCCACAGCCCCAGAATCGTCACCAGCATCACGAAAATTTCCATCACCTTCGTGCCGATCACCACGCTCCGCTTGCTGTAGCGGTCCGCGAAATATCCGCCGGTCAGCGAGAACAGCACGAACGGCACCGCGAACAGCGCGCTGACGATCCACACGAACCGGTCCCGCACGTGTTTCGGGAAATTCATCTCGACAATCAGATAAATGACCAGAAACTTGATCGCGTTGTCGTTGAACGCGTTCTGGAACTGCGTGACGATCAGGCTCCAGAAGCCCAGGCGCCACGCACGGTTTTCGCCGGAATGGGATGCCACCGGATGTGACGGATCAGAGGTTGCTAGTTTGCTCACGATGAGAGGGGCCCCGCCGCAACCTAACATCTTTTAAAGAGTGGAACAAATCCAGCCGCGCCCGTAATTGCTCCAGATGCACCTGGCACGCCCGCTGCCGAGGCCGCTGTCGGCCCCAAAAAGATTTATGTTGCAATGACAACAGTCGTATGTTGTAATGGCAACATTGGAGGGCAACATGAGCGAAATTCTCGATATCATCCTTCGCCGCCGCGCCGTTAAAGTCTTCGATCCCGTCGACATTTCCGTGGAAACGCGCGATCAAATCCTCAAAGCCGCGAGCGTCGCCCCGTCCAGCTTCAACTCTCAGCCGTACCGTTTCTATTGGGTCCAGAGCCCGGAGAAACTCAAACGGGCCGCCCGGCTCTGCTTCGGCCAGAAACCTGCCGCCACCGCCTCCGCTTTGGTTGTCGCCGTCGCCGACATTGCTTCCTGGCGGGAAACCGCGCAAGCCGAAATCGCCTGGATGCGCACCGCTGGATTTTTTTCCGCTGAAAAAATCGCGGAAGCCGAGAAGCGAATGAAACTGGGCAAATGGTTTTTCCTGCAGGGCTGGTTCGGAATCTTCGGCATTCTGAAATTAATGATTCTGCGCACTATTCATCTCTGGACCATCACCGGCACCATTCCGGTGGCCCGCAAGGGCATGTTCAAGTGGGCTGGCAAGAGCGCCGCGCTGGCCTGCGCCAATTTAATGATCGCCGCCGAAGCCCTCGGCCTGAACACCTGTCCTATGGAGGGCTTCGACGATTTGCGGCTGGCCAATTTGGTCGGCCTCTCGCCGAAGCATCACGAAATCCTGATGGTCATCGCCATTGGCAAAAAATCCGCCGAACACCTGGACCGTCCGCAGTGGCGTCGGCCGCTCGAATCCACGGTGACCGTCCTGTGAACGCACCAGTGAAAGGTCCTGTAAACATTCCAGTGAATATCGTCGACAAAAACCAGATCCCGCCAGAAATCATGCAGGACTCGGTGCTTATCCATCTTTACGCGGCCTATTCGGCCATCGCCAAAAAGATGGAACAGAAAACCAAATGCTCGCAAACCCGCGGCTTCATCATGGCCACGCTCCGCGGCGGCGTGGCGCTCAATTCCAATCAAATCGCCACACGTCTCAGCCTCGATCGCACCGTGGTCCATCGCGCCATCAAAACCATGCTGCGCGAAGGCTTGCTCACCGAAAAGAAAGCCCCGTCGGGCAGGGGACTACTGGTCCAGCTTAGTGCGAAAGGGAACGCCAGCCGCGAAGTGATGATCAAATACCGCCGCGCCCTGGACGCGAAGATCAAAGAACAACTGAGCGCGCCCGAGATTGCCAGGTTGATCCAAAATCTAAAAGCAATCGCGGACTTGAATTTTTAGGGATGGCTAACGATAGCCGTTCATTGTCGGCTCACTCCTGCCGCAACGCGCTCATCGGATCCACCCGGCTCGCCCGCCGAGCCGGAACAAAACTCGCCACCAGCGCCGCCGCGATCAACACCCCAACCATCAACGCAAAAGTTGCTGGCTCGATCGAGCGCACTCCCGGCACGTAGCTCTGCAGCAGTCGCGCCGCCACCACGCCTCCGGCCACTCCCACACCCACGCCAGCCAAAATCATGATCCCGCTCTGCCGCATCACCATCCGCAGGACATCCTGCGCGCTTGCGCCCAGCGCCATGCGCAAACCAATCTCCGGCACGCGCTGGCCGGTCAAATACGCCAGCACCCCGTAAATCCCGATGCACGCCAGCACCATCGCCAAGGCCGCGAAGATTCCCAGCACCATCATCATAAAACGCTGCCGCGCCAGCGAAGCCGCAGCCAGCTGCTCCAAAGTGCGAACCTCATACAAAACCTGATCGCCGGTCACGCCGCGCACCGCACCGCGCAGAGATTCCAGCACGCTTAGCGGTGCCGCGTTCGTTCGCACCGCGATCGACGTGAGTTCCGACCAGCGACCCAGCAACGCATCCGGCACCTGCGCAAACGGATAATAAAATTGCGCGCGCACTTGCGCCTGATCGTCTCCCGCCAGTCCCCAATACCGTACATGACCAACCACGCCCACTACCCGCGCCACGTCGGACCCCGCGGCACCGGAAGCGGCCCCGGAGCTAAACGGACTGCCCGCGTCCGGAATCCACAACCGCCTTCCGACCGGATCCTCACCGCCAAACGCTTTCTGCGCCAACACGTCGTCAATCACCACCACGGTTTCGTTGCCCAGGCGGTCCTGTTCGTTGAAGAAGCGGCCCTTCAATAGCGGTATGCCCATCACCTGCAAATAATCGGGCGTCACACTCGTCGCCAGCGCCAGCGGCAGCTCGTTCGGCGCCGGCAGGTCCGCGCTCGTCCAGTAGCTCACTTGGTTGTTGCCTTCGCGCATTGGCACGGTATCGACCGTCGCCACCGAACGCACTCCCGGCACCTGCTGCGCATTCTCTAGAATTTCCTTCCACGCCGCGCGAATTCCCGCCGGATTCGCCATCGTGGATGGGGACAGCGCCACGCGCGCCACCAATACGTTTTGAACATCCACTCCCGGGCTCAGCGACGACAAACGCAGCAGCGTCCTCCCCAAAATTCCCGCCGAAACCAGCAGGATCACCGCAATCGCGATCTCGCCAATCACAAAACTTCCGTGTAGCCGGCGTGATCGCGGACCAACCGACCGCGCTCCGGTATGCACCGCGCGTTCCAGATCGCGGCGGCGCAGGCGCAACGCCGGCGCCAGCCCAAAAATCAAGCCACTCAGCAACGAAATCCCCACGGCAAACAACAACACGCGCCAATCGAGGTGAACTTCCTCCGCCCTCGGTAAATCCCCGGGCCAAAATTTCACAAATTCGGTGACGCCCGCCATCGCCAGCAACACGCCCACCGCCCCGCCGCACAATCCCAGCACTCCACTTTCCGTCAGGCACTGCCGCACCAATCTGTTCCACGAAGCGCCCAACGCCACACGCATCGCAAATTCGCGCTCCCGCGCAGCCGCCCGCGCGAGCAACAAATTCGCCACATTGGCGCACGCAATCAGCAGCACGAAACTGACCGCGCCGAGCAAAAGCCACAAGGTCGCGCCGGCATCACCCACCTCCGGACGCAGTGGCTCCGCCACAAATGACCGGCCCGTGTTCGATTCCGGATATTGCTTCGCCAGTTGTTGCCCAATCACCGCCAATTCCGTCCGCGCCTGCTCCAGCGAGATCCCTTCGCCGAGCCGCGCCACCACATTGATCCCCGGATGCCGGTCGCGGTTCCGCAGACCGGGAGACTCGTCCTGCCCCAACGGAGTGAACACGTCCACGTTCTCGCCTAACTGGAAATTTTCCGGCGCGATCCCGACCAGCGTGTACGGCTTTCCTTCAAACTGCACCACCGAGCCAATCGCCGACGGATTTCCTCCGAACATTCGCTGCCACAACCCGCGGCTGATCATCATCACCGGAGTTCCGCCCAACTGATCCTCCTCGGGCAGAAACCCGCGGCCCTGCAGCGGGCTGATTCCCAGCACCGAAAAACTGTCCGACGAAATCTGCAAGCCATCCACATATTCCGCGCCACGCGCACCGCTGATCGTGCCGCCCCCATAACGCCAGGCCGCCATCGATGCGAGCGTGCGCGCTTCGCGTTTGCAATCCAGATAATTCGGGTAGGCGAAGGCCCACACGTAACCGTATTGGTTAGGTTTTTCGGTTCTTTCCTGCACTGTCACCAATTGGCTCGGCTGCGCATACGGCAGCGGCTTCAGCAGCACGCCGTTCACCACCGTAAACATGACCGTCGTCGCCCCGGTGCCCAGCGCCAGTGTCAGCAGCACCACCGCCGCGAATCCCGGCCGTTGCCCCAGTGTGCGCAGTGCGTACCGAAAATCCTGCGCGAAATCCTCCAACCATCGCGTTCCGCGCGCCTCGCGGCACGATTCTTTCACTTGTTCCGGACCTCCCAGCGCGATCCGCGCCAGCCGCCGCGCCTCTCCGGCGCCGTATCCCTGCGCCTGCAGTTCCGCGGTTTGTTGTTCGAGGTGAAAGCGCAGCTCTTTTTCGAGCTGCTCGTCCATTTCTTTTCGCCTCCAGACCCGTTGCCACCAGTTCATTCCGCACCTTCCGGCGACAATTTCATAATCAGTCCCACCGCTTCCGCCAACCGCTCCCAGCTCGCCGTTTCCGTTTCCAGCTGCGCCCGCCCCTTGCGCGTCAGCTTATAGAATTTCGCCTCGCGCCCCGTCTCGGTCTCGTTCCAATCCGCCGCCAGCAGCCCGCGGTTCTCCAACCGGTGCAACGCCGGGTACAGCGACCCCTGCGGCACTTGCACCACATCGCGCGACACTTGCTGCAACCGTTGCGCAATCGCATATCCGTGCACCGGCCCCAGCGCCACCACCTTCAAGATCAATAAATCCAGCGTGCCCTGCGGCAGATCTGACTTTTCCTTCATCCTTACACCTCGTTCTTCTACACGTATATCAAATCACGTGTAGAAGTGCAAGGCGTGCACTCAGTTCACGCGGCCCGGGTCTTCTCCGGCGAGGCCCCGAAACGCGAAGTCTGCATCTGCAGAAAGCCTGAAGTACAATGCGGCGGGGCAGGGAGCGTGGTGATCATGAATGTTTCGGCGACAACATCTTTGGCCTTGGGAACGGCCCGTCCTGGCCTCGCGATGTTGTGGGGTGGCCTGATGTGCGGCACGATGGATATCACCGCCGCGATCACGGTTTACGGCCAGTTTGGATTGAAACCGGTGCCTCTGCTGCAGGGAATCGCGTCTGGTTTGCTGGGACCGCGCGCGATGCAGGGCGGAGCCGCCACCGCGCTGCTCGGTTTAATTTGTCACTACACCGTCGCGTTTCTGGCCGCCGCCACTTTCGTTGGCGTCGCCCGCTTTTGGTCCTTCCCGATAGATCATTTCATCTTCGCCGGAATTTTGTACGGCCCCATCGTCTACTTCTTTATGCAGCTGGTTGTGCTGCCGATCTCTAACGTGCACAAGCGGCCGTTTTCAGTGAAGATGATGGTAATCGGCTTGATCATTCACGTGATTTGCGTAGGTCTGCCCATCGCAATCGCAGCAAACAAGTTCTTAAAGGAATGATGAGCAGAACGTTTGCAGCACGAACCCGCGACTGGAGGGGAAGAATCGCCCCCATCATTTTACTTGTGGTCGTATTCGTCCCGCTCGCTATCCAAGCAAACACGCAGCCGCAAAAAGAGAATGACCTGGAGGTATGCAAGGACTCGCGTGAGCCGCAGCGCAGTATTGCGGCTTGCTCGTCAATCATTGCCGCGAGCAAAAAATCGGATGTTCAGCTTGCTGACATTTTCATGCATCGGGGTTCGTCGTATTTCTACAAAGGCGATTATGACCAGGCCATTGCCGATTACGACTCGGCGTTGCAGCTGAAACCCGATTTCTCGAAGGCGTTCGACGGCCGTGGACTGGCCTACGAACGCAAGGGCGACCATGATCGAGCCGTTCAGGATTTCGATCCGGCCATCCGACTCGATCCCAACTCTTCTGATTCCTACTATCACCGCGCCGAGATTTACCAGCAGCAGGGCGACTCAAACCGCGCTTTGCAGGATTTCAATCGGGCTATCGAGCTCAACCCTAATTTCACCGCTGCGCTGGTCAGGCGAGGCTTGCTGCGATCTCAAAACCACGATTACGATCAGGCAATACAGGACTTCGATCGAGCGATTCAGCTAAAACCCGATTCTGCCCCGGCATTCTACGATCGTGGATTAGCGTACGAGGGCAAGCGTGATTACCGACGCGCCATCCCCGATTTCGATGCGGCTCTTCGTATACAGCCAGGAGAGCCGGACGCGCTCTACGCGCGCGGCTTGGCATTCAGTTATACCGGCAACTACGTCCAGGCATTATGGGATTACAACCATTCGTTGGCGGCGAATCCGAATAACGTCGAAGCTCTGAATAGCCGCGGAGTCGAGTATGCACGGAGGGGAAGCTACGAACTTGCAATCAAGGACTATGACGAAGTCATTCGCCTTAATCCGCAATACTATCGCGCATTCCACAATCGAAGCATTGCCTACGCGCACACCGGGCAATTTTTCAGATCGGTCGCCGATGCTTTTCGCTATCAGTGGTTGCGATACGGGATTTTAGGCGTCGCGATTCGCGCGGGGATATTGTTGGTCGTTATTTTTCTTTGGTTGCGTTTCAGACTAGCCCGGACTAAGTCGTCGAGCGTAAGTTCGCCTGCAACTTCATTGTAAGGATTGTCGAAGCCGACGTCACCAGGTGGGAATACTCTCCGCCAATTCCTGAAAGGTGGTGCTGGTGGTGCGTCCGCATCCCGGTGGGTGATTGGTTTGCAGCGTCCGGG
>Ga0302177_10000160_pt1 | contig 56483 bp, 56 predicted proteins | sample I_Palsa_E1_2_FD_198780 | JGI IMG/M metagenome (GOLD analysis project Ga0302177, IMG submission 198780) | Peat permafrost microbial communities from Stordalen Mire near Abisko, Sweden - I_Palsa_E1_2 | ecosystem: Environmental > Terrestrial > Soil > Palsa > Peat permafrost | place: Sweden... | reverse complement strand
GGGTGTCGTCCTCTGGATTATCGTCGGCTCTTTATCTCTGGCTCTTATTCTTAAAGGGATTATCGCGTTCTAGCGCCGCCCCGGCCTACCCCAAGGTTTGCGGTCTTTTACGGTAATCCCCGTATATCCCGTCAGCGGCCTCGCTGCGTACTATCGAAACGTCAAATCGAGCCGCAGTTCCTAGCTCGCGCTTCGCTGGTTCCCAGAAATCGCGAAGCGTCACAGGAGGCAACATGCTGTACTACGCGTTGGTATTTTTGGTGGTCGCTTTGATCGCCGGCTTTCTCGGCTTCGGCGGCGTGGCCTTTGCCGCGGCCGGCATCGCCAAGATCTTGTTCTTCGTTTTCTTGCTCATCTTTCTCGTCACTTTAATTTCACACCTCATTCGCGGCGGAGCTGTTCGCAGCTAAGCACCAGCGTGCGGCCCGTTTCCCAATTCCAGGAGAACCAAGTGAAAAAGCTATTCGCCCCAATGGTAATCGGACTCATGTTGCTCTCGACGGCCAGCCGTGGAGACGACCAAATTAAAGATGAAGATCGTTTGAAGAATTGCGGCACCGTTCTCAGTGAAATCATGAATATCCCGGACAATATTCCGCAGGATGTGTTGGACAAGGCTGATTGTGTCGTGGTCTTTCCTTCGGTGCTGAAAGCGGCATTCATCGTCGGCGGCAGCTATGGCCGCGGCGCGATGACTTGCCGCCACGGCGCCAATTTCAATGGACATTGGAGTGCCCCAACCATGATGGCCCTGGAAGGCGGCAGCTTCGGATTTCAAGCGGGCGGCCAGGCCACCGACTTCGTGCTGCTGGTCATGAACGACAAGGGCGCGGACGGCATTCTCAGCAGCAAAGTGAAACTGGGCGGAGATGCTTCAGCAGCCGCCGGTCCGGTCGGACGCACCGCCTCCGCCGAAACCGACGCCACCATGCGTGCCGAAATCCTCAGCTACTCGCGGGCTCGCGGTCTTTTCGCCGGCGTCTCGCTCGAGGGTTCCACCATTCGTCCCGATAACGACGCCAACGAACGCATCTACGGTTCCAAAATTCCAGCCAAGGAACTCGTGCTCACTCGCGACGTCGCCGTCCCGCCATCCGCGCAGGACATGATCTCGATCCTGAACACCAGAACGCCAGTACCGAAACGATAAGCACTCGAAAGCTTGCTCCACCCCGAACCGCCGCGTTCCAGCTCGATATGAGCCACGACGCGGCGGTATCATTTTGTGCCCGCGAGCTCGCGCCAACCGCCTTGCGCGTCATTCTGAGCGCAGCGAGGGATCGGTTTTTTTGCGACCACCCTCTCCGTCGCCGTCCGCGCCACCAATCCCTGCCGTCGCCTTTCCCAGAACCGTCCTTATCTCTTCGACCGGCGCACCAGCGATTCATGCACCGCCACCAACTCATCCTCGCCCGGCTTCATCCGCGGCCAGAAAAATCCTCGCAATCCGTCGCCCTTGGTTCGCGGCACAATATGAACATGCAAATGCGGCACGCTCTGGCTCACGACATTATTCATCGCCACAAAACTGCCCTCGGCCTTCATGGCCGACGCCACCGCCCCGGTCAAATGCTGCGCATTCAAAAAGAAAGGCCCCACCAGCTCGGCAGGCAAATCCGTCAGCGTCCGGTAATGCTCCTTGGGAATCAGCAGCACGTGCCCCGGAAACAAAGGCCGATGATCCAGAAACGCCACCGAGATCTCGTCTTCGAAAATAATCTTCGCCGCCACGCGGTGCGCCGCGATTTCGCAGAACAAGCATTCCGGTTTCGCCTTATCTTCCGTTTTCTTCTTTTTCATCGCCTCACCGATCCCCCCGCGCGTAGTCCCGCACCGGCGCCGGCGAAATTTTCACCAGCGCCATACTTATCCAAATCTGTTTTTATTGGAGGCCGATCTAGTCGGACGACGTAGCGTCGTTCGGTTCCAGCACCGTCGGCAGCGCGCGCTTCCGCTTCCACACATAATCCTTGCGCAACTTCTGCTGGTGCTTCTTCACTTGCTTTTCCAGTTCCGCGAACGCCCCCTTGGTGGCGCCCAGGGGCAGCGTGCCCGACGCCGTCGCGTGCAGCGTTCCGGTGGGCAGCGTCAAGTTCAAGGCATACTGAAATTCGGGTTTGTGCGGAGTTTTTTCGAGGGAACCGTGCAGGTGGACCAGATCCACCGCGTAGTGTTTCAATAACCGGTTTAATTTGTCAGCGTGGCGTTCGGTCTCATGCTCAATGGTTATCCGATATTCCAATTCGATGTGACTGTACGTAATTTTCATTTTTGCACCCTGGGAAACACTGGATTCGAAATGAAAGAGGTCTTTGCATCGAGGCAATTTCAGCATAGACCTCTGCCGTCGCCGTTGCAAGAACGACCGCAAAAATCGTACAAAGCGTTACGTATGTTCAGCTTGGAGACCGCAAAATTCCCGCCCGCCATTCGATTTTGCACAGCTGATTTGACACTTCGGCTGCCTCCAACATAGGCTTTCAATCAGCTGGAACATATAAATGTCAGCTCGCCAAAAATCCGCAAATAAGCCCAGCGACTCCCAGCAAATTTACATCGGTCCCGCCGGCTGGTCCTATCCCGATTGGAAACGCATCCTTTATCCCGAGCCGCGCCCCAAGGGTTTTCACGAAGCCACTTTCCTCGCCGAATTTTTCAACACCATCGAAATCAATACCTCCTTCTACCATCCGATGCAACCGGCCCACGCCGAACAATGGATCGAGCGTGTCGCCGCTAACCCGAAATTCCTTTTCACCGCAAAACTCTGGCGCAATTTTACCCACGACGACTCCACCACCGCCGCCGACGTGGCCCTGGTCCGCGCCGGCTTCGACATTCTGCAAAACGCCCAGCGCCTTGGCGCCATGCTGCTGCAGTTCCCATTTTCGTTTCACCACACGCCCGAAACCATGAAGCGTCTCACCGTCCTCCTCGACCAGTTTCACGATTACCCGCTGGTCGTCGAAGTGCGCCACGCCTCCTGGGCCAAAAAAGAATTCTACGATTTCCTGCACCAGCGCCGCGTCGGTTTCTGCAATATCGACCAGCCGGTCATCGGCCGTTCCATCGTCCCCAGCGAACGCGTCACCTCGCCCATCGGCTATGTTCGCCTGCACGGCCGCCGTTACGACACTTGGTTCAGCGACGACCCCGATTCCCCGCCTTCCGAACGCTACAACTATCTTTACTCCGCGGCGGAACTCGAACCCTGGGCCAAACGCATCGAGCACGTGGCCGAAACCGCCGACAAAACTTTCGTCGTCACCAACAATCATTTTCAAGCCAAAGGAATCGTTAACGCCCTGGAGCTGATGAATCTGCTCTCCGGCCAAAAAGTAAAAGTCCCCGAACCCCTGCGCAGCCACTACCCGCAACTCGAATCCATCGCCGACGCTCCCGCCAAAGAACCCACGCTTTTCCCGCTGCTTCCTAAGCAGTAGTCGCGCACGCCGGACATTCACCCGCGCCGAGCCTGCGTCGTCATGTGCGAAGCGAAGGATCTCATCGGTTGCGCTTCACTCAGGTCATGGCCGCTCATCTCCTTCGCGCTTTGCCTAACGCAAACGCACGCGCACAAAGACACCGCGCCAGGATTCCAATGGAATTTCCAGATCAGTCGTCGAGGAAGGAACTTACTTCTTGAAGAGGTCTTCGAAGGCCTTTCGTGCGTCGTTCGGACGCCCGGGATTGATCGCCGCCGGGACCGCCGCGGCATATTGCACCGGCGAAGTATCTTTTTCCACCGTCATGCGAAATTCGTAGAACGGGCAATCGTTTTGCGCATCCTTCTTCGCGATGCGCACTAGAATCGGCTGGGTACATTCAAATTGCCGGCCGGTATCGAAATTCGCGCACTGTTTGCAGCAATGCAAAGGCGTCTTGCATCGCGGACATTCGCCATTCGGATCGAACCCGGCCATCAACACGCTGCCGCAACTCGCGCAGCGCCCGCGCATCACCGTTCCCACCATGCGCGGCGTTCGCGGACCCATCGCGTCCTGCTTCGGCCGCGGCTCGCCCGTCGGGCGATCCGGCCGGTCCGGGCGGTCAACCCGGTCCCGTTTTTTTTCCTGCGCATCGCGGTCGCTATAACCGCGCTGCCGGTACTTTCTATCCATGAAGCCTCCTACAACTAAAAACTCGCCGAACCTCGCCTTTTTTGCGCCCCAACCAAAAAATCCGCGCAAAAACCCGGCGCACGTACCAATTTTAAGATTGGCTCAGGCACAACTCGCGTGCATCCAGTTCTCTCGGACGTTCTTCGGCGTGCGGAATCGTCGCAAACGATGGCTCAGCTCGATACGCGTCGTATTGATTCTTTCCAGGCGGAAATCACCGCGGCCCTTGGCGGACCGCAAGTTCAAAACACACTCGCCGAGTTCGGTTAATTCGACGGGAAGGAAATCGGCTAGCGCGTTACGGATACGGAGCCCGAAACATCGGGCACCGTCTTCCCTATAGAATACCTCTCCCGTCGAAATAGCAATACCCATTTTCGGGCGACCTATGCGATTAGGAACCATCCCACCTGACCATCAATGACCCAGTTCTGGCACCGGCCACCGGCCTCGGCGCTCAAACGCCAGCGCGAAAACGCCACGCTGCTCAACGCTTGCCGTTGTTCCGCCCCGCCCAGAGTTTGCACAATCCTTCAAACGCCAAATCGGGTTGTAAGAATTGACGCGCCTCGCCGAATTCGGCGAGCAGCGCTTCCGCCGCCAAATATCCGCTGCGCACCGCTCCTTCCATCGTCGACGGCCAGCCCGTCCGCGTCCAATCCCCCGCCAGCACCAGATTCTTGATCGGGCTTTGCTGCGCTGGACGGTAGCGGTCCACTCCAATCTGTGGAGAAAACGTGGCGTTCACTTCCTTCACCACCGTAGCCTTCACCAATTTCGCCTCGCGCGTCGCCGGCAGCACGTCCGCCATCTCGCGTACACACAAATCAATAATTTCCTGCCGCGACTTCGGCACCAGCTCGTACGAAGCACTGATCACCAGCTGCAGATATTGCCCCGCGTCCTCCGCCGCCCCGGCGCCGCCCGCGCTCTTCGCTTCGGACAATTCCGATTTGTTGAAGACCCACTGCGTGGTGTGATCGAGCAGCGTCAAAAACGGTTCGCTCATCACTTTGCGGTCGTACCACAAATGCACGCCGGTAATCGGCGAGGTCTTGATGTGCCGCACGCCCTCCAGCGGCGCGCCCGCCGCGCCAAATTCCGCGGGTAGCAAATCCAGCAGTTCGTTCTGCGGCACCGCACAAATACAACCGTCCGCCGCGATCTCCGTCCCATCCGCCAGCGCCGCGCCCGCGAACCGGCCACCGCTCACCCGGATCTCGCGCACATTCCCGCGCATCCGAACTTCTCCGCCCTTGCGCACCACCGCGTCCCGGCAGCCGTCGTACAAATCCGCCAACGGCACCAGCGGAATGCCCACCTGGTACCCGGTCCTGCTCCCCAGAAACGCCTTCCAGAAAACTTCGATCCCATACCGCGCGTCGGTCTGCGCCAATTCTTCATCCAGCGCGCTCACCAGCACCACTCGCCAAAATCTTTCAATCGCGCTGCGCGTCTGCTTCATCCGCTGCAGCCAGGCCAGCATCGAAACGCCTTCGATATTCGGCGGATTCCCGCCCGCCGTCGCGATCACCATCATCGCCTTGGCGATGCCCCACTTGTCCGTCAGCGACAGCGCGTCAAAAAATAAAAACGACGGCATCATGTGCAGCGGCGGCGGCAGCGGCGCCGCCGCAATCGTCGAACGTTTCCCTGCCGCGTCCACAAAAAATAATTTGTCGTAGAAACGGATTTTTTCGCCCGCGCCCACTCGTTGGTAAAAATCCGCGAGGTTGGTGCAGCACCCCAGCGTCACATGCTGGCAGTTGTCTACTTCGCAGCCGTCCGGCAGCGTGTAGGAAGTTGCGCGGCCGCCCAGGTGCGGGCGTTTTTCGATCAGCCGGACCTGCAGTCCTGCGTCAGCCAGCGCGACGGCGGACGACAGCCCCGCCAATCCGCCGCCGATCACCAGAACGCTTTGCGAGGGCATCCTTCTTCCACCAACCCGTCATCCCCGCCGTCAGGAGAAATTGGATTTTTTCGGCGCTCGACGTCGAAATCCGCGAACGGAAAACGTCGAAGTCGCGCTCTTCGATCCGCGCGAGCAACGTGCTATAGGTGCGGACCAGCGCCCACAGGGTGGCGCGGCTGTCCGCATTGATTTTTTTCACCAGCGGCGCGCCTTCTTCGTACATCTGCCAGGCGCGGTCCGCTTCGAATTTGAGCAGCAGTTGCAACTTTGGTGTTACCGGGCCGCCCAATTCTGCGGCGCTGATTCCGAAGCGGTCCAGATCCTCTTGCGGCAAATAGACACGGCCGATCGCGTAATCGCTGCCGACGTCGCGAATAATATTGGTCAGCTGAAAGGCCAGGCCCAGGCGCTCCGCTAGATCCGGCGCCTTCGGGTCGCTGAAACCGAATACGTGGATGCAGGTCAGCCCCACGGTTCCGGCTACGCGGTAACAATATTCCGACAGCCGGTCGAAGGTCGCATAGCTCGCGACTGTCAAATCCATTTCCGCGCCCAGAATTAAGTCGTGAAAGTAGCGGGTGGGAATTTCAAACCGCGCAATCGTATCGGCCAGCGCCGGGAGCACCGCATGCCCGGCCGTGCGGCCGTCCACCGCGTCATCGAGCATACCGCGCCAGCGAGCAAGGCCCTGGCGCTTTGATTCCAAATCTCCCGGCTCGTCCGAAACATCGTCGATCAGCCGCATGAAGGCGTACAACGCGCACAGCGCGTTGCGTTTCTCCCGGCGCAGCCCGAAGAATGCATAGTAGAAACTGCTATGCGAAGCGCGCGCGATCCGGTTGCATTCTGCATAGGAATCGCGAACCGCATCGGAGTAGCCGCCCAATTTCAGGATTTTCGTGGGCGCAGCCGTGAAAGCGCCCGCAGCTGTCTCGTCGCCGGACGACGTCGTGGTGGACGGCTTGATCGTGGATTCGTCCGGCGCGGCATTTTGTTTTTCGCCGAACCTTGAAAGCGCCGTCACTGCCAGGGTCTGCGTCAGCAATTTGGCTTGGGTCAATTTGCTGACCGACGGCCGCGATTGCAGCGTGTTGTATCCGGAAGATTCAATCGCGTCCAGAATCGCCAGTCCGCCGCGACTGAACATCTCCAGGTCGGTGCGCAGAAACGGTTGGACTGTCTTGGCCAGCGGACGACCGGCGTCGAACAATTCTCGGGTCCTAGCGATCAACGCCTGCATCAACGCGACATAACGCTGGTCGAATTTCTTGCTGACGATATCCGCTTCGGTCAGGCCGTGCTCAGCCAGCGCTTCGAGCGGAATATAAATTCGTCCTTTTTCCAGATCGCGCGAAACGTCCTGCCAGAAATTGGCGAGTTGCAGCGCAGTGCTGGTCGCGTCCGACATTTTCTGGCGAGCGGCATCACTGTACCCGCACAGATACAGCACTAGCCGACCCACCGGATTCGCGGAATACACGCAATAGTCGTAGACCGCGTCCCAGGTAGCGTAGCGCTTTACGGTTTGATCCTGGCGGAACGCGCGCAACAAATCGCTGAAAGGGGTGATCGGAATATTCTTGGCGCGAATCGTTTCCCGCAGCGCAATTAAAACCGGATGCGACGGCCCCGGCCCGTCCGCGGCGTAAATCAATTTCAGTTCATCTTCCCAGGCGTCGAGCAATTGCAACGCGCGCGCGGAATCGGCGACCTCGTCGCCCAAATCGTCCGACCAGCGGCAGTATGCGTACACGTTGTAAAAATGCTGGTGCAATTCGCGCGGCAGGAGCCACGAGACCACGTTGAAATTTTCGTAGTGATGGGTGGCCAGCCAGCGCGTATAGCGCTCTGCTTCCGACGGAGCACAATTGGCCGCAGGGAGATTGCGCGCGATTTCCAGTTCAGGTGTTGGCAGCATCTTGCTTGAGGTGCCCGGGACGCCCGGAAGCGTGGCGCTTCAGGGAATGACCGCGGTCTTCAATTCGCCGTTTCGGTTTTTCATGTCCTGAAACAGCTTCGGCAATTCGTCCAGATTCACTTCGCCCGTCACAAAATCGCTGGCGCGGATTTCCCCGCGCGCGATTGTTTCCAGCGCTTCGCGAATGAATTGCGGCGTGTGATGAAAAGTGGACTTAATGGTGATCTCGGCATAATGCAGCGCCGCTGGATCGATTTTCACTTCGGTGCCCGAGGGGCAGCCGCCGAACAGATTCACCGTGCCGCCCTTGCGCACGATTTGCAGCGCCCATTCCCAGGTTTGCGCGCGCCCTACCGCTTCGATCACCGCGTCAGCGCCGCGCGCGCCTTCGGTCAATTGGCGCACCGCCGCCACCGGATTCTCGGTCGCGGCCACATCGAATGCCGCGGTCGCGCCCAGCCGCTTGGCGATATCCATCTGGCTCTGGCCTTTGCCGATGGCAATGACCCGCACCTGGCGCTGCGCCAAAATACGGATGAACTTCAACCCAATCGCGCCGCAGCCGATCACCACTGCGGTATCGCCCTTCTTGATTCCGGTTTCGTGAATTCCGCGCAGCACGCAAGCCAGCGGTTCGGTCATCGCCGCGTCCGCATAGGTTACGCCGTCGGGAATTTCCAGCATGTTCTGCCGCACGATTCGCCCAGGAATCCGGATGTATTCCGCGTACGCTCCGTTATTGAACAGCAAATCCTCGCAAAGATTTGGCTGGCCTTTTTTGCAGTAAAAACAAATATTGCAAGGCGCGGAATTCGCCGGAAAAACGCGCATGCCTTTGCGCACGCCGCCGTTCACCCGGCTGCCGGTTTCTTCAATCACTCCCGCGAGCTCGTGGCCGAACAGCGCCGGCGGCTTGATCATTCGCGCGTGATAACCGCGCTTCCACACTTTCAGGTCCGTGCCGCAGGTCAGCGCCACTTTCACCCGCACCAATACCTCATCTTCTTTGATCTCGGGAATATCGACGGTTTCGATCTTCAGATCTTCCACGCCATACAGGATGGCGGCCGACATGTGCCCATTTCTTTCTTTATCAGTGCTCATGCGTGAGTTATCACCACTTTCAGCGTGTCTTCCGCGGGATGAGCCGCGAGTTCGAGCGCTTCCGCGATCCGTTCGAGTGGAAATCGATGTGAGATGAGTTCGCGTACCGGTAAGCGGCGCTCGAACACGAGTGCCGCGGATTCGGCTTGATCGTCCACCGAAGCGCTGTAACTTCCGAGGATTTCTTTCTCTTCGACGCCCACCGCCGAGGCTGGGAAATCCAGCTGCATGACTGGATCGTTATGCGCAAAGAGTAACACGCGACCACCCGGCCGCGCTATCGCCAGTGCCTCCGGAACTAGTGCCGGACTGGGCACCGCCACCAGCACCGCATCCGCTCCGCGCCCACAGGTGCGCGCGCGCATTTGCTGGTGCAAATTTTGTTTGGTTGGATCGAAAACTTCCTTCGCGCCGAATTTCAAACTGGCCGCGCGCCGCCCCGCCATCGGATCGCTCGCGTAAACTTCCGCGCCTTCGTATTTCGCCAGGATCATCAGTAACATGCCGATCGGCCCCTGGCCGATCACCAGCACCGTCTCGCCTTTCCCCACCCGCGCCTTGCGCACCGCTTTCAGGCAGGTATTCACCGGCTCGACGAACGTTGCTTCTTCGAAGCTGACGTCATCCGGCAGCGCGATCATTCCGCGTTCCACAATCCAGGGCATGGCGCGCACGTATTCGCCGAAGCCGCCGCCGTTGGGGTCGCCCAGCCCCGCCGTCAGCCCGGTCTTTTTGTATCCGGCGCATTGCGAAAACAATTTCTGCTCGCAGTAAAAACAATCGCCGCAGGGAATGTGGTGGAAACTCACTACCCGATCGCCCACCTTGAAGTTCGTCACCCCGCGCCCGATTTTCACCACCGTGCCGCCCAGCTCATGCCCTAAAACTTGCGGCGCCGCGACAAATCCATGATGAATCTTCTTGATGTCCGTCCCGCAAATCCCGCACGCCGCTACCCGGAACAAAAGCTCCCCTTCGCCAATTTCCGGAATCGGCAAAGTTTCCACCACCACTTGCCCCTTGCCGCGATACACCCCGGCCCGCATCTTCCCGCCGTGCGCAGGCGTCCTGTGCTGCGTTCCGAGCTGTTCGATGGTCTGGCTCATAATCTGCTAGCTGTGCCCCACTTTTTCAAAACGCGCGGCTTCACCGTTGTCCTGTGCCGCCAGCCGCTCGATGTAGTTCTCCAAAAACTCCGCCAGCCGGTTCGCCGCCGCGCTGCTTTGCTTCCCCAACCGAATCAGCGCCGGAATTTTCGACGGGTCGCTCGCAATCTGCCGCGCCAGTTTCCCTTTCATGACGTGGCCGCACTCGTCGATCGATCCGCTAAAATCCATCGGCAACTTCTGATCGAATCGATCCGAAATCGCCCGAATCGCCACTGCCGGCACTTTACGCTCGGCCGCTACGGAAAGAACTGCGTAGCTTTCCATTTCTACCGCCTCGCCAAACTCTGCCAGGCTCGCCTTCTCTTCCGGCGACTCCGCGATATTGTCTACGCTGACGAAGCAGTTCACTTCAGCCACGCCGTTTGCCCGCCACGCGTCTTCGACCAATCTCGCGTCACACGAAATCGTTTCGGCTTGGCCACGCCGCCGAACCGCACCGGCGACCAGCAGATCCGCAACCTCGTACTCCGCCCGCAACGCACCCGCGAAACCCGAAGAAATGCACGCGCTATGTTCGGTTGCCAACGCCGCTTCCACCGCCCGTCGCGCGTTAACCGGGCCCATCCCGGTCAATATCACTTCTACGCTCGTCGCCCCGATCTCGGCCGTATAAATGGGAACATTGCCTAATTCCCTGGCTACAAATCCTCGCGATTTCCGCCACGGCGCAAACTCAGCCTCAACCGCGAATGTCACCAGAATCTTCAAATCATTGCCTCAAGCCGCCGCCGGATGCGCCACGCCCTTGCCCGCCGCCAAACTCGGAACGTAGCCATGGTCCCCGTACCACCGCACCGCGCGCTCCAGCCCCGCTTCAATCTTCCCCGGTGCGTAACCCAATTCCCGCGCCGCCTTGTCGCTCTCCACAAACATTTTGTGCCGCGACATCTTCACGCCTTCTACCGGAATCTGCGGCTCGCGCCCCGCCAGCCGCGAATACCACTCGTCGGCGTAGCCGGCAGCTAACGCTACCACATGTGGTAGTTTTAAGCGCGGTGCGCGTCTCCCGGTAATCGCCGCCAGCGCATCCAGAATTTCCTTCAGCGTCATGTTGCGCCCGCCCAGAATATAACGATCGCCGCTGCGCCCTTTTTCCGCCGCCAGCAAATGTCCCGCGGCCACATCCTCTACCGCCACCACATTCAAACCGGTATCCACGTACGCCGGCATTTTGCCCAGCAGAAAATCCAGAATGATTCTACCCGTCGGCGTCGGCTTCCAATCCCCGGGACCCACCGGCGCCGTGGGATTCACAATCACCACCGGAGCCCCAGCCTTCGCCGCGTCCAGAGCCACCTGCTCCGCTAAAAATTTCGACCGCTTGTAGTGCCCGATCATTTCTTCCAGGCGCGCCGCGGTGGCTTCATTCGGCAGCGCCGCGCCATGCTGCGGCACCGCAATCGTCGCTACCGTGCTGGTATAAACGATGCGCTCCACGCCCGCGCGCTCGGCCGCCGCAATCAGCCGCCGGGTCCCCTCTACATTACTCTCGTAAAGCTCTTCTGGATGTTGGGTCCACAACCGGTAATCCGCGGCTACGTGAAACACACGGCGCACGCCGCGCATCGCGCGTTCGATCGACCCCGCATCCCGCAGGTCCCCTTCCACCCGTTCCACCCGCAGATCTTCCAGCAGCTTGAAATTACTCGTGGGACGCACCAGTACCCGAACATTTTCTCCGGAAGAGACCAGCTGGCTAGCGACGTGACTACCGACGAAACCGGTCGCGCCGGTAACGAGCGTGGTCATATAACGCGAATTGCCTTATTTCCAGGCTGCGGCAACTTCTCCCCCCGCGCTTCCCTGCGAAATCCTGCACCCGCCAAAATTTCCGGCGAGTTTACTTTCTAAATTCCTTGGATGAGTGACGCGCCACACTCGCGCTCGACTGCAAACCGCGCGCGCCTTTATCGGTGGTCGGGATCCGCGGCCAGCTTCACTTCTTCGGCGGGAATCTGCACGCCCACAAACCTGCGCCGGCCCTTGCGCAAATTGTCGTAACGCGCCAGCGCGTACAACGGAAACGCATTCCGGTAGATGTGGTATTTCAAATAGAACACGCACGGAAATCCGGTCCCGGTGAATTCCGCTTCGTCCCACGATCCGTCGGCTTTCTGATTTTCCACCAGCCAGCCCACCGCGCGCTCCACGTTCGCGTCATTCGGACCCACCACCGCCAGCAATCCAATCAGGCCCCACGCGGTCTGCGACGCCGTGCTCTTGCCTTTCCCCTTCAGCGTTTCGTCGTAATACGAAAGAATCGATTCACCGAATCCGCCATCCGGATTCTGCACCGACTTCAGCCACTTCGCTGCCTTCTGCCCTTCGGCGCCCGTCGATTGCCCAATCGTTTCCAGCGCCCGCAGCACGCCGCTGGTCCCGTAAACGTAATTTACGCCCCAGCGCCCGAACCACGCGCCTTCATCCGTCTGTTCATGCCGGATAAACGAAGTCGCCCGCTGCAAAATCGGATGCTCCGCCGGCCAGCCCATCTGTCCCAGGCATTCCACCGCGCGCGCCGTTACGTCCGCCGTCGAGGGGTCCAACATCGCGTTATGGTCCGCGAACGGAATGTGATTCAAAAACTGCAAATTATTTTCGTGGTCGAACGCGCCCCATCCGCCATCCGCGTTCTGCATGCTCAAAAACCATTCCAGCCCGCGCCGCATCGATCGCCGCAGCGGCTCCACATCCGGATCGGCCACCCGCCCCAGCGCCATCAACACAAACGCCGTGTCGTCGGTGTCCGGATAAAAATCATTCTTGAATTCAAACGCCCAGCCGCCCGGCGCCGCATCTTTATTCTTCACCTGCCAGTCGCCCGGTCCCAAAATCTGGTTTTTCACCACCCAGCGCTCGGCGGCAATCAACGACGGATGCGCCGGGTCAATTCCCGATTCTTCCAAGGACACCATGGCAATCGCCGTATCCCACACCGGCGAAATGCACGGCTGCACTCGCAGCGTGTCGCCTTCTTCAATTTCGTATCGCGCCAGGAAATTAATTTCGCGCGCCACCAAGGGATCATCCGGATCGGCGCCTTCGGCCAGCAACGCAAAAATCGAATTCATCATCGCCGGATAAATCGTGCCCAGTCCTTCGCTGCGCTCCAGCCGCTCCACCATCCACTTGCGCGCCATCGAATGAGCCAATTCGCGGAACGGTTTCCACGGCAGCCGTTCGTACAGCCGCAACCCGCGGTCCAGCGTCAAAAACAAATTCTTCCAGGAAATTACGCTGGCATCCCACTTGAACGATTTCGGCTTGCTGCCCGGCTCTCGGAACAATTCCGTCGCGGTCACGCCTTCCGGCAAACGCCAATCCGGCTTGTGCGCGTACACCAACGCCAGCGGAATCACAATCCCGCGGGTCCACGACGACATCTCGTAAATGTTGATCGGCACCCAGTCCGGCAGCAGCATCAGCTCGGGCGGAATGCACGGCACGATGCTCCACGGCACCGCACCCACCATCGCCAGATAAAAACGCACGTAGGAATTCGTGCCTTCAATCCCGCCCAGCTCGATAACCTTATCTTTCGCGCGCACCAGATCCGGATGCGCCGCCGGCTGCCCCGCCAACCGCAGCGCCATGTACGCCTTGATCGTCGCGTTTAATTCCGAGGGGCCGCCTTCGAAAATATTCCACCCGCCATCCGGCAGTTGCTTCTTACGGATGTAGTTGGCCAGCTTCGCCACCTTCGGCGAATCCAGTTGATCCAGAATGTGCAAATAGAGGATGTAGTCCGACTCGAGAGTCGTGTCGGCTTCGAGTTCCGACCACCAGTAGCCTTCCTGCGTCTGCGTGGACAGCAGGTAATTCCGGCTGTTCGCGACGGCCTGTTCGGCCTGGGAGTCTAGGTTCCGGCTGCGGACTGTGGCGGTCCCAAGTGAACTGGAGTTCATCGGGTCCTTAGCTCGCATCCTTGCTTCTGGTGTCATCTATAGCGTTCCTCAGGTGAAGCCCACTCTCGCGTCCCGGAGTTTCTGGGCGAAACCGCCGCGAAACCTTCCGTTTTCTCGGGCTATCCAATAACGATTCCCGGCACCGCATGTCAGCCACATACCTAAGAGAGCCAACCCTGCGAAGCGATGCCTTTTTTTGACGCTTTTTGGATTCGGAACCGTGGCCTTAGACTTAACGTCACTATTATCTTTGACTTTCGACTTATGGTCAATCGAAAATGCCGTTAGGTGTCATTACCAAAACCGTACCCTCTCCACCGGCTGCCTGCCCCCGAACATGGGATGATCAGAGGTAGGCGAAGGTTTCCCTCTAATTTTCGCCTCCGTGCCTACCGCTTACGGTCGTCTTCGAGCTTCCTGATTCGGGAAGCCAGGTCGGGCAGCCTCGATATCCACCCATACTGCTCCTTGAACCGCTCGATCGGCCGCGCCGGAGTACCCCAAACCATATCCCCACCGCGAATCGTCTTCCCGGTCGGGATCCCCGCCTGGGCTCCCAGAATCGCCCCATTCTCAACCGTGCAGTGGTCCGCGATGCCCACCTGGCCGCCGATCATCACGCTATCCCCGATGGACGTGCTACCGGAGATACCCACCTGCGCCGCCACCACCGAATTCTCCCCAATTTTCACGTTGTGCGCGATTTGCACCAGATTATCGATTTTCACCCCCGTCGCGATTTCGGTGGCGTCCAGCGACCCGCGGTCCACACACGAATTGCACCCAATCTCCACGTCATCGCCAACCTCCACCCTTCCCACCTGTGGAAATTTGACCTGCCGGCCTTCGCCGAACACATAACCGAAACCATCTGCGCCAATCACCACTCCCGAATGAAGCTCCACCCGGTCCTTAATCGTCGCTCCGGCATATAAAGTGACCCGCGGATGCAACCTGCAATCCCGGCCGACCTTTGCTCCCCGGCCAATAAAACAAAACGCGTCCAATTCGCTTCCGTGCCCGATCTCCGCCTCGTCTTCGATCACCACGTACGGCCCAATCCGAATCCCCGCCGAGAGCCGCGCCGAATTCGCCACGATCGCCGTCGGATGAATTTCGGCGCGCAGCGCAGGGCGCGGCAGCAGCCACGCCGCCGCCTTCGCAAAAGCAAACTTTGGGCTCTTCACCTCTAATGTGGTTTTTCCCGCAAGCTCCATGCCCGCTGGCACCAGGACACACGAAGCTTCCGAGCCGGCCGCCCGCTCCAAATGCCGCGGTGAGTCCACATAAATCAAATCTTCCGCGCGCGCCGCGTCAGGATTGGCCACACCGCTCAGCGGCAGATTCCCGTTTCCCAGAATGGTCGCTCCTAAAAATTCAGCGAGTTCGTTCGCAGTCCGCATCTTCCTTACCTCTCCTGTCTTCCCTTCGAATGGCAACCGCCGCATTTGGAATCTCAAAACGAATACATTGGCGGGTCACCCACCGGACGCGTCTTCCACCGTTTGTGCACCCACAACCACTGATCCGGATATTGCCGCACGTGTTCTTCGATCACCTGCGTAAACCGCTGCGTATTTTCGATCACATCCGCTTCTTCGTTGTCCGTCCGCGCCAGCTCCACCGCTTTTTCGAATCGCAGCCGGTATTTCCGCCGCGCCGTATCCCAGATCAAAAACCCAGGCACCACCGCCGCATCGGTGCGCAACGCCAGCCGCGCCAGTCCCGAACTCGTCGACGCCGGCGCCCCAAAGAAATTCACGAAAACCCCTTCGTCCAACGACGTGTTGTGGTCCATCAGAATCCCGACGGTCCCCGCCTCGCCCAAGACCTTCAGAATCGCCCGCGCCGATTTATTCTTGTCGATCGGCCGATTTCCCGACAGGCAGCGATAACCATTAATCAGCGCGTCCACCCGCCGGTTCGCCACCGGCCGCACCAGAAAATGCAACGGATAGCCGTACAACGCATGCGCGAACGACGAAAGCTCCCAAGCACTCATGTGCCCGGTCAAAAACAGCACACCTTTGCCCAACCGCTTGGCCGCGTCGAAATTCTCAAACCCATCGATCACCACGATCTGCTCGATGTTCTCCCGCGAATATTTCGGCAGCTGCGAAAATTCCCCGGCCAGCCAGCCGACCTGCTGAATCATTCGCCCAATGACTTGCTCGCGCCTCTTCCCGCTCCACTCCGGAAACGCAATCTCCAAATTCGCGAGCGCCGCCCGCCGCAGGGGCGTGCGCAAACGGTAAGCCATCCACGCAAAGCTGGCCCCCAACCATCGCGCCGCGCTCCGCGGCAACCAGCCCAGCAGCTTCAGCCCCAGCCACGCCCCAGCATATTCAATCCACTCACGCATCGCGCGCCATTATGCAAGACCCACCACAACCAACACCAGCGCCGTGCTCGCCTCGATTTCCCGGCGGGCTCCGCCGTCTGACGAGCGCGGGATTGCGTGGCTGCATCCGCATCATCGCCGCTACGCCGGGCGCACCTTCACCCCCCGCGACGCACTTCCACCAGCCCAATCCGCTCGCCTCCGTAGATCGACTTTGAATGTTAAACTCGACGCGCCTTGACCGAACCGCAACCAGCCTCATCGCCAAAAACAAATCTCGCCGCGATTTTCTCCGCGGTCGTCGTCATCGGCATCTGCCTTTTCAGCCATCTCGGCGCCCTCGGCCTCGTCGGTCCCGACGAGCCCCGCTACGCGTGGATCGCCCGCGCCATGGCTCAAACCGGCGACTGGGTCACACCCCGCCTGTACGGCAGCCCGTGGTTCGAAAAGCCCATCCTTTATTACTGGGCCGCAGCGCTAGGTTTCGCCCTGCGCTTACCCGCGGAGTGGGCCGCGCGTTTGCCATCGGCCATCGCCGCCCTCGCCGCGGCCGTCGCCATCGCCTGGCTCGGAAAGAAACACTACGGCTCCGCGCAGAATCAAAGCGGCGACCACGCCTTCGCGATAAGCCCTGCCCTACTCGCGCCCATGATCTTTTCCGCGAGCCTGGCAGCGATCGGTTTCGCGCGCGCCGCCACTCCCGACATGCTTTTCAGCGCTTCGATTGCCCTGGCGATGGCCGTCGCCGCAAGTTGTCTCCGCCGAGCGGGCGCGTTGCGCAACGGCAACGCTGCTTCGACTCACAATCAAAAACTCTCCGCCGGAACTCTCGCCATCTTCGGCGCGTTCCTTGGCCTCGGCGTCCTAGCCAAAGGCCCCGCAGCAGTGATTCTCGCCGGAGGAGCCATCGGCATCTGGGCGCTCGCCACCAAGCAACTCCGTGCGGCGCTCTCCCTCGCGCATCCGATTGCGATCGCGGCGTTTTGCGTGGTCGCCCTGCCCTGGTACGTAATCTGCGCCCGCCGCAATCCCGATTTCCTCCACATATTTATTTTTCAGCATAATTTCGAACGCTATCTGACACCGGTGTTCCAGCACATCCAGCCTTTCTGGTTTTTCGTCCCGATCACGCTGCTCGCAGTCCTCCCCTGGACCCCATTTCTGCTCTCCACCGTCTCGGAAGGCCGCCACACCATGCGCGCCAACACCTGGAAAAATTCCCCGGGATTCTTCTTCGCCTGCTGGGCCCTCTTTCCCATTTTGTTTTTTAGTTTTTCGCAATCAAAACTGCCCAGCTACATCCTGCCCGCGATCCCCCCGCTCGCGCTCTTAATCGCCGTTGGCGCATGCCGGACCTCAGCACGTAGTCGCCGTCTCCTCATCGTGATCTCGTCTGCGATCGCGATCACCTGGCTCGTGCTCGGGGTCGCTGCCTGGGAATATTTCGCCGCCGACCCGCAATCAGGATTGGCCCGCAAATTGGTCTTGATCGTCGCGCTAGTCGCCGCGGTTTTGTCTTTCGTATTTGGATTCCGCTCAAATCTCAAATCGCTGATTCTCACCTCGGCCTGGGCCGTGGCCATCGCTGTCGAGCTAGCCGGCTTCGTGCTGCTCCCGGCCATCGATCCCTCCGTTTCCGCGCGCGACCGCGCCACCATGATCTCCGGCCAGCCCGGGACAAACTTCTACACCTTCCACCTGCAGCGTTCCTGGAATTACGGCTTGGCTTTCTACGCGGGACGTCCGCTGGAGGAATGGTCGCCGGAAAATTCCGGCGCCGCCACTCTGCTGACCACATCACCAGGTTTGATCGAACTGAAAAAGCTGGGGAGATTCACCGGCTCAGTGAATCCGCAGGAACGCGGCATCCGCTACGTAAAACTTGAACCCGTCACCCGCTAATTCTTTGCGGCGGTACCACTCGGCGGCAAACTCTGCAGGAAAAATCCCACCACCTGCGTCTCATAATTTTTCCGCGAATCGTCGGACATCGCCGAATACGCCGCATTGGTCCGCACCACCTGCTTGGGGTCCGGCGCGCGATTAAACATATCCATCGTCTCGGTGGCCAGCACCTGTTGGTCTTGGGCCACAAAAAATAATTTGGGCACGCCTTTCGTCGCCGACAGTTGACCCGTCACCGGCGGCTGAGCCCGGAATGGATAATTCAGCATCCGGAATCCAAAATCGGAAACCTTGTCGACCATCGGCAGCACGGTCAGGCCCGACCGCTTGATTTCGCTCTGCACAAATACCCGCGGATCCGAATACGCGTCGTCCACGATGAACGCCTTCACCCGCGGATCGGTGGTGGCTACTTCCAGCACCACGTACCCGCCCATATCCACGCCCCACAATCCAAACCGCGTGGGATCCACATCGTCGCGCGCCGCAATCGCCTGAATCGCGCTCCGCAGTTCTCCCACTTCGCGATAACCCAGCGAGGTACCCGGCGAATTATTTCCGTGCCCCGCAAAGTCAAAGGTAAACACGTTGAATTGCTGATCCTGCAGCGCGCTCACCAGCGTCAGCACATCCGAGCGCTGCGACCCGTACCCGTGGCACACGATAATCGTCGGCGCGCCGCGCAACCCCGGAAAGAAAAACCCTTCCCGGCTTCCGCCGCCGGCCACCGGGAACGACATGGTCACCGGATGCCCCATCATCACACTCAAATCATAAGAAGCCGCCACCCGCTGCGGCCGCACAATCTGGTAAACCAAAAAGCCCGACACCGCCGCCACCGCCACAAACACAAATAGCGCAATGGCCAGCAGGCTGGTTAGCATCTTGGCCACACTTAAATTGGGGAAGTGAAAGTTGGGTAGCGCCATGCTGGGTAAGAGGACGCAAACACTTCCGCGCCTCGTCGAAATGGATGTTAGCACGGAACATCCGCGCCTTTTCCGGGCGCAACTGCTGACCCCGTTATGTTTAGGGCAATTTGTACGGGTTGGTAATGCTGCCGGGCACGTCTATAATGATGGCAGGTAAACCGGGCTCTTGACGCAAATCCTCGATCTTCGCCAAATCCAGTCGCGCTCGCTCGAGCCACTGTTCCAGGAAGAAATCCGCCACTGGCGCGACGAACTTCACTGGGACTATCGCCCCTCGGTCGAGCTCATCAAGAAATTCGTCGACTCGCGCTCGCTGGGCGGCTATGCCGCCATGGAAAACGGCCGCCCCGCCGGGTACGGTTTCTACGTCCTGGAAGATCACAAAGGCCTGATCGGCGGCCTGTACGTCTCCTCGCAGTTCGCGCAGGAACCCATCACTAAAAAACTCATCACCGAAATGGTCACCGCGCTGCACGCTACCCCGCGCCTGGCGCGGGTCGAAGCCCAGCTGATGCCCTTCGGCACTCAGCTCGATCCGATTTTCCTGTCGCAGTATTTCAAACTGCACGACCGCCAGTTCATGCTGCTGCCGCTCCACGAAGCGCGTCTCAACGCCCAACAAATTTCCGGCGGCCTGCGTCTCGAGGCCTGGAACGATCGCGCCTTCGAACCCGCGGCGCGGCTGATCCAATTGGCCTACGCCAATCACGTCGACGGCGACATCAACGACCAGTACCGCACCGAAGCCGGAGGAATGAAATTCCTCCGCAACATCGTGCTGCTGCCCGGCTGCGGGCAATTCCTGCCCGAAGCCAGCTTCCTGGTGCGTCCCGCGACGGGCGATCGTCCGGTGGGCATGATTCTCACGTCCACCGTCGCCGAAGGCGTCGGCCACACCACCCAAATCTGCGTGATGCCCGGGCATCAAGGAAACGGCATCGGCCGCGCGCTGATGGAAAGTTCCATCCAGGCGCTGCGCCGCCGCGACTACAAATCCGTCTCCCTCACCGTGACCAGCATCAATTCTTCCGCCGTCCGCCTCTACGAACACCTCGGCTTCCGCACTATAAAAAAATTCGCCGCCGGCGTTTGGAACGCCGCGTAACCCCGCGGGCGGCCGCTGCGCGTCGCCCGGCAGCAATTCAAAAACGAAACTCGCGGGAAATTCACCGCGAGCGGAAAGCGCCAGGCGCCATCCCTTTTGTCGTGGCTGAAGCCACGACCTACGAAACATTCGCGGCGAGCGCTCCGCCTCGTCGCTTTTTGTCGTGGCTGAAGCCACGACCTACAAAACATTCGCGGCGGGTTTGCGCCGCAAGCTCCCACAAAGCGCCGCGGAGCGGCGTCCGCCGCGTCTACGATCCGGCTCTGACGCGGCGCGCTCATTTCTTGATGGCGCGATCCTTCAGCAGGCCCTTCAGCTCGTCCATGAATTCTTTCACATCTTTAAAATCCAGATACACGCTGGCGAACCGCACATAGGCCACCTTGTCCAGCTTCTTCAGCTTGCCCATGATGTGCTCGCCGATATCTTTGGTGGTGCGCTCGCGCTCCGGGGCCTCGCTGACGAACGCCTCGGTCTCATCGACGATTCCTTCCAGCTTGGCCACCGGCACCGGCCGCTTCTCGCAGGCCTTCAGCAGCCCCTGCAACAATTTGTGGCGCTCGAATTTCTCGCGGCGGCCATCCTTCTTGATCACCATGTAGGGAATTTCGTCGATGCGCTCGTAGGTGGTGAAGCGGCGGCTGCACTTCAAACACTCCCGCCGCCGCCGGATCAAATCGCCGGTGCGGGCCTCGCGCGAATCCACCACTTTGTCATCCATGTTGCTGCAGAACGGACAAATCACCCTTCCCTCTCTTCCGATTCCGATCTCGCTTTCATTTTCTTCATCCGTTCGAAGGCGATTTTCTCGTCACCTATTTCCGCATCGCGCGCCGCGTCCGCGTCAAATTGCACCTGCGCTTCGCGCCGCGCGCCGGTGGCCATCTCGCGCAGTTCGCCCATGGACGTGCCTTCGCGCAGCAGCAGCGGCAGCCCCACCAGCGAGCAGGACGCGAACGTAATCAGCCAAATCAGGATCGAAGCGGTCGCGGCCGGCTCCTTTTCTACTCCAAAGATCAGCGTGAACACAAGAAAGGTGGCGGCCTGCGCCCCGCCGCCCACGCCGGGCAGTTGCGCCGTCGAGCCCACCACCGAAAACGCCAGCACCAGCATCGCGTCGGAATAATCGAGCGCCAGCAGTTTTCCGCCCAGCGCGTGCGCGATCCACAGATAGCATCCGACGATCAGCGCCCAATGCACCGCCGTGAGCGCCGACAAAATCAGCAAATCCCCCGCGGTGCGAATGCCCTGCAGGCCTTCGCTGAATCCTTCCAGCAGCCCGACGATTTTTCCGCGCCAGCCCGCGCGCCAGGCTGGGTGCTGCAAGCGTCGCGCCAGCCACTCCGCGCCGTGGTACCGGAAATAAACCAGGAACGCGACCATGCACAGCAGGCCCAGAATCAAAGCCAGGCCCGCCAGGCGCGCCTTGTTCATCAAGTCCAAGTGAGCCATGCCCGGAATTTCTTTGCGCTGGAACAGCAGCAACGCCGACCCGGCGATCACCGCCGCGGCCGCTACGTCGAAAACGCGTTCGAGAACGTACACGCCGAACATCCGCGGAATCGACAGCGAATTTTTCCTGGCGATCAGCACCGGACGAATCGGCTCGCCGGCGCGGCCCAGCAGAAAGGTGCAGGCAAATCCGGAGAGCGTCGCGCTGTAGGTCGCCCAAAATTTGGTGGGCCCAAAGGTGCGCGACAGCCAGTTCCAACGAATCGCCCGGATGGCGAAGCACCCGTAAATCACCACCAGCGCCAGCAGCAGCAACCCCAGGTTCGCGTCGCGCAGCGATTCCCAGACGGTCGACCAGTGAAACCCTTCCAAAGTAATGGAATTGCGGAATTTGTAGAAAAAGTAGCCCAGCGCGGCAACGGCAACAACCACGATGACCAAGCGGCGTGACGTACGATCCATGCGCCAAGAACCGTAGCAGCAAGCCCAGCAAAAATCCAGCATGGTTCGAAAACGCGGTTAGCAAATACCGTGGAATTTGCGGATTAGAATTTACAGTTGGCGTGTGTTTTCTGTGGTTTACGTTGAATTCTAATTGCTGGTAGCGGATTAGAAATGGTGCGCGGCGGGCGGAGGTGACGGCGGAAGCGTGAGGCGCAGGCGAGGGCGGATGCTCGTTTCCAGCCCGCCGGAAAGACTGTCGATTAGAAATCACGGCGGGCGTTTGTTTTCATGGATTTGGAGGTGTTTTCTAATTGCGCGAAGTGTCGATTAGAATTTCGTGGCTGGCGGAGGTGGGTGCTGTCGATTTTGAAGGCGGCGAGAGGCGTTTGGATAGAAATGTTGCAGGAAAAACCCAAATTAGAAGGCATGGCCGGCCTTTGGTTTGAGTGAGTTACGACGATTTCTAATTGCGGGCACGCGAATTAGAAATTGGGGCACGGGGGAGCAGGAGGAGTGTGACGGGGCCGTGGTGCGCATGCGTTGGGTCCCTCCTGCCAGTGCGGGTTTTGGCGCGCCTGCACAAGTTAGCGATGCATGATAACACGGAGGGCATAAGAAGGATAGGTACACACCCGCAAGGCGTGGTAGATTTTCCCGGGATGTGAAGAGATGCGTACGCGAGGCGTAACCATGTTATTGAAGCTGGTGCTGCGCAGATTGTTTGGCGTTCTGCCCTTGCTCGTGTTACCCGCCTTATTGATGCCGGGAATTTTGCTGGGGCAGGAACCGATCAAGGTGGGAGTGTGCGAGCTGGAGACTATGCCTCAGGCGTACGATCGTAAATTGGTTGAAGTGACGGCTTTTGTGACGCACGGATTCGAGGAGTCGGGCATCTTTGATCCGAGCTGCGGTTCGCGTTTTTCCATTTGGGTGGAATATGGCGGGAAGGTTCAGTCCGGGACAGTTTATTGCTGTGGAGCCAACGCAGGACGCAGCCGGCCGAGCGAATTGAACGTTGAAGAGATTCCGATTCCGTTGGTCGATGATGAATCGTTTCGAAAATTCGACGAGCTGGTGCATTCGAAACCCGACACGCTTGTGCACGCGACGGTCGTGGGAAGATTTTTCGCGGGACGAAGCACGGGGCCGGACTCGCGCGCGATGCCGGGATATGGGCACATGGGTTGCTGCACGTTGCTGGCGATCCAACAGGTTTTGAGCGTTGACTCCTGGGTGCGTGACGATTTGGATTACGGGTTGGTGATGGACGAACTGCAGATTGGCGGAGTTGGATGTTGGCTGAGGCATTTCGGGTACAAGAAGCATGCTGAGGAATTGCGGAAGGCACGGGAAACGGGAACTTATCTGATCGAGCCAAGGGGAAAGGATGCGATCGAAGCGCAGCGTGCAGCAGAGAGCGGACAGCGTGCATGGGCATTCGATGATCCGAGACGGGTTGCGACGGAATCGCTCGCAGAGTTTGTGGGCCTGGGCCCCGGAGCGATTCAAGGAATGAAGCTAAAGCGGAAGGCGCAGGGGCGTTTTGTGTACGGGTGGAACCCTCCGGACAAGAAGGCGTCATTCATGGTGGTAGTCAACCGGCCGTATTGGCTTACGTTTTACGCGAAGGATAGCGGGAAGGTGGCGTGGGTTTTGGCGGACGCGTCGGAGGCCTCGTGCGAGAAGGAATAATGGCCGAGTGAGTCGGCGAGGAGGGTTATGAAAAAATTGGTGGGGTGGGTGGTGGTGGCGTGTTGCGTTTTGGTAGCGGGCTGGGCGGAGACTGCGACAAGGGCGGAGACTAAGGCAGCGGGGCAAATGATTACGCTACAGAATGCGGCGGCGCAAGTGGAGCAGGCGTTGCGGCCTTTAGTGGACGAATTGCAGGCGGCGGCGAACGCTCATGATACGGACCGGTTTATGGCGTTGTATGCGCCGCGGGCGGAATTGATTGCGGTGTTCAATGGCGAGGAGTTTCACGGGTGGGACGATTTGCACGCGCAACAATTGAAATGGTGGAAGAACGGGAAAAGCGACGCGGTGTACACGGAACGGGGGAGCCCGGAATTTACGGTGCTGGGGCCGGACACGGCGGTGGTGACTTTGCTGGAAGGATCGACTCGAACGGGGGCGGATGGGACGGCAGTGAAAAATGAGTTTGCAATTTCGATGGTGTGGAAGAAGTTGGCGGAGGGTTGGAGGATTGTCTATAGCCATGAGTCGACGGTGCATTAACGGTGGTGCGATGCGACCTTCAGCTCACTGCTCTGTGCAGCGCGCGTGGTGAGGTGGCAATCGAAGAGAGATCCTTCGTCGCGGAAGGCGCTCCTCTGGATGACGGCCAACGGCGGTTGGCATGGTGGAGTGAAAGGCTAGGAGAAGAGGATCGGCGGTCGTTAGCGCCGCGAAAGGCGCTCTGTCGGGATGACAGCGAACAGATTGGAGGCGAATACAAGGGTAACGGCTATTTCCACGGATGTTGAAGCAGATCCCTCGCTACGCTCGGGATGACAACAAAAACTAAAAAAGCGTAAAGAAAAAAGCCGCCGAGTCTTCGGCGGCCTCTTTGTGCACGTAGACTTCGTCCGTATAGTAACGCTTCAGCGGCCCTCATGAGCGTGGACTGCTGCGTCAAGTGCTCGTCACTTTACACTCGGAGGAATGGCACAACGGGATGGCGAGATCGAAAATCTGGCGCATGCCTATCGCGTGCTCGATGCGCGTTGGGACGCGTCGCCGCGGGCCATAAAAGCCAGCTACCGCAAACTGGTCAAGCGCTGGCACCCCGACCGTCATACTCCTGGAACGCCCGGACATACCGAAGCGACTTTGATGACGCGGCTGCTGAACGAAGCGTATACGCGCATCGAAAACGCGCCACTGCGCAACGGTTTTGCGGACCCGGCGGCAGCCTACTCGCCGCAGGCTTCGGGTTCGGGTCGCGACGGCTGGGACCGAGGCAAGGACGAAGCCAAGGACCAGGCCGGGCCATCGGGCGCGTCGCGCAGCGAATATGTGCCGCGCGATGCGGTGGAAGACGCGACCGATTTTTACCGGGCGATGGAAAATGCGCGAAGGGCCGGAGCGCGCGACGACGCGGCTCGGCCGTTTGACTGGGTGGGTTTCGCGGTTCGATTCGTGATCGGCGCGCTGTTTGGAGTGCTGGTCAGTTTCCGAGTGACGATCGCGATGTATCAGCATCCGAAAGCGGTACCGGTGGCGGTCGCGGTGACGATTCTCGTCTGCGGCATCGCCTCCGGTTTCGGTGGCGATGCGTTTTGGCGCGCGATCCGTCCCGGCGGGATTTGGTCGTGGCGGCGATGGGATTAGCCGCAGGAAAAAAACTACGGCCACAACGAGCCTCAGCGGCCGAAGAGGCAAGAAAAAAAGCCGCCCTTGCAGGCGGCTTTTTTCTTTGTCTGGCCCTGCTGCTGAAACTTTACAGGCGGATGCGGGTGGTGGCGTTGGCCACGTCGTCGTAGCCGGCGGCGTGATCGTAGCCGTAGTACTTGGAAATGTCCTGGCCGAAGGACGGGTCGCTGAGGTTGGGCCAGTTGTTCTTGTCGAAGCCGGGCGCGTTCTTGAGCAGGGACTTGTCGATGTTGAGCACGGCGCGGTTGTTGGCCGGGTCGAAGGCGAAGGCGTTGAAGGGGATGGCGAAATCCTTGTCGCCCATGCCGAGAAAGCCGCCGAAAGAAAGCACGGCGTAAGAAACGCGGCCGGAAGAATCGACGATCAAATCTTCGATCTTGCCGAGGTCTTCGTGTTGGGGATTGACGACTTTAGTGCCGATGATGTCCTTATTCGCGCGAACGAAATTGGTGGTGCGACGTGTAGCTGGCTGTGCCATGGGTGAGTCTCCTATATAAAGCTGCTGCTAATTTTTGGGCCGTGCCGAGGAAGTGGAGGTGGGGTGGCAGGAATGTTCGGCAGAATCAGTAGAACAGGTCGGAAGCGCGGCAAACATCGGCTGAATGCTGTAAGTTTGCGGGGCTGAAGCATTAGTGAGCTGCGAGGATGGAAATTGCGAGACGGGCCTGAATCATGCAACCTTATGGTTGCATTTCTTCCGGGCCCGGGCTAACCTGCAACCTGGAGGTTGCACATGAATACGACCCATACGGATCGAATCGAGAAGAAGATTTTGGTGCGCGCGCCGCGGGCCAGGGTCTGGCGGGCGATCAGCGACTCGAATGAATTTGGAACCTGGTTTGGGATGCAGTTCGACGGCGCTTTCGCGCCGGGGAAAAAGATGGGCGGGTCGATCAGGCCCACCAAAGTGAATGCGGACGTGGCGGCCAAGCAGAAGGCGTACGAAGGCAAAAAGATCGAAATATGGATCGAGAAGATCGAGCCGGAACAATTGCTTTCGTTCCGCTGGCATCCTTTCGCCCTCGAAGCAGGCGTGGATTATTCCCAGGAGCCGACCACGCTGATCGAGTTTCGCCTGGAAGACGCGGACGGCGGCGTGCTGCTGACCGTGACCGAAACGGGATTCGACAGGATTCCGCTGGCGCGGCGGGCGAAGGCGTTCGAAGCGAACAACGGCGGCTGGGCCAAGCAGATGGAACTGATCGAAGCGTACGTGACCGGCGATTACGGCGCGGACGCGAACGCCAGCGGGGCACGGTAGTTCGTTGGGCGCAGGGCCCAACGCGAAAGGCGGTGCGCGGGGCGGCGGAGCCGGAGGTGGGTCTGGCTCCGCCCGCGTTTTCGCCGCGCTGGGCGACGAGACCCGGCTGCGCCTGGTGGCTCGGCTGTGCGACGACGGCCCGGCGTCGATCACGCGGCTGACGGCGGAATTCCGGATGAGCCGGCAGGCGGTGACCAAACATTTACAGGTGATGGAGCGCGTGGGGTTGGTGCGCAACGCGCGGCGCGGGCGCGAAAGCGTCTGGCGGCTGGAGCAGCGCCGGATTCGCGAGGCCCGGCATTACCTGGAGGCGATCTCGAAGCAGTGGGACGCGGCGCTGAGCCGGCTGCAGAAATTCGTGGAGGAATAGCCGACCGAGATTCGCGCCGCTGTGGAATTTTTTTCGTTTCGGTTCTTTGTCTCGGTTCTCGTCTTGGTTCTGCCTTTTGGTTCTCCGCGCTTGTGTTCCCGGTGAAAATCTAAGTAAGATGGCGCGCAATGCGCGGGGTTGTGGGTGTGTGCTTCGAGCGAACTTTCGGAGTGGCGGCCGCGCGTGGTTGGCGCGACGGCGGATTGGCCTGCGCGGCAGGCCTGCGGGAGCGCCGCAGGCTCGTAGGGGAACATTTTGGCCCTCGAATGCGTTACATAGGGCGAGGCCCAAAGGGGATGCAGGTTCAGAGGCTGACAGCGATTGGAGCCCGATGCCCAACTGGTGCAGGATTGTCTCAGGGGGGATGGGCCCTCGTGGGAGGAGCTTGTGCGGCGGAACGCGCGCAGGGTCTTCAATTTGTGCTACCGGTTCACGGGAAACGCGACGGACGCCGACGATTTGAGCCAAGAAGTTTTCCTGCGCATCTACAAGACGCTGCCGAGCTACAAGGCGTCGTCGGGAGCTTTCCCGACGTGGCTGACCAGCGTGACGCGGAACTTGCTGGTGGACCATTACCGGCGGACGAGGCGGGACCGGCTGACGGATTCGATCGACGATGAGAACGCGCCACAGCTGGAAGAAAAACCTTCGGCGGGGCGCTCGCCCGATAAGATTGCGGAGGCGGGCGAATTGAGCGCGCAGATCCAGGAAGGGCTGGCGCAACTTTCGCCGGAATTGCGGGAGGCGGTGATTTTGCGGGACCTGCAAGGATTGGAGTACGCGGAGATTCAGGCGGTGCTGCAAGTGCCGGAAGGCACGGTGAAGTCGAGAATCAACCGCGGAAGAATTGAGCTGGCCAAGATTTTGGGCGACATGGGATTGCGACCGAATTAGGGGAAACTTTTATGGAATGGAATTGCACATTAACGGAAGACCGGCTTAGCGATTATCTGGATGGAACGCTGAGCGGCGAAGAGGCGGCGGCGTTCGAGGCGCATGCGGCGACGTGCGCGAAATGCGCGAAGCTGGTGGCGGACGTGCGCGGGCTGGTGACGCAGATGCAGAAGCTGGAGCCGCTGGCGGCTCCGCCGATGCTGGTGACGAGGATCGTCAACGCGACGATTGGGCCGCAGAAACAGTCGGCGGGATGGAAGAATGTGCTGGCCTGGCGTCCGGCGGTGTTACAGCCGCGATTCGCGCTGGGACTGGTGACGGTGGCGGCGACGATTTTGATTTTGATGTACACGGCGGGATTTACGCCGACGCGCTGGAAGCACGCGGACTTGAGCCCGGCGACGGTGCTGCGGACGGCGAACCGGCAGGCGCATTTGACTTTTGCGAAGAGCGCGAAATTCGTGAACGATTTGCGGGTGGTGTACGAGATTCAGACGCGGCTGCAGCCGGAGACGCAACCGCAGTCGGCGCCGGCGGTGCCGCAGCAAAATCCGTCGCCGGCGAATCCGCAGGACCGGTCGCAGGCTTCGCCGCATCCGGGACACAGCCAGTCGCGAACGGGAGTGATGCTGGCTTCATTGATGTAGGGCGAAAGCAAAGACAACGGCAAAAGATTTACCGCAGAGGACACCGGGGTAGAAAAGCGCGAGAAAGGCTGGAGCGTTTGATAGCGGCAGCAACATTTCGCGGGGATTTTGTGATTTGGATTGAGGCGACGATCAGGAGAATGCGATGAATTGCGCGGTGCATAGCAATGTGGAGGCCAGCGGATATTGCCGCAATTGCGGCAAGCCGATGTGCCCGGAGTGCACGCGCAACGTGGGCGGCGCGTTGTATTGCGAGCCGTGCCTGGCGGCGAAAGTGGCGACAGTGCCGCCTGCGGCGCCGACGGGTTCGAATCCGGGGCTGGCCATGGTCCTGGGATTCATTCCGGGGTTGGGCGCGGTTTACAACGGGCAGTACATGAAGGCGGCGATTCACGTTTTGATTTTTGGCGGTTTGGTGGCGGCGTTGAGCAGCGATATGCCGGGCGGGATCAGCGCATTCTTCGGCATCGCGCTGGGGGCGTTTGTCTGTTACATGCCGCTGGATGCGTATCGCACCGCAAAAGCGCGGATGCTGGGCCAACCGGAGCCGGCGAACTTGCTGGATGGTCCGGGGCGGAAACCGGTGGGCGCGTTTGTGCTGATCGGAATCGGCGTGCTGCTGCTGATGGGAAATTTTGGATGGCTGCAGCGCGACTGGTTTGAGAAATCGTGGCCGATCGGGTTGGTGGTGATCGGCGGGTGGCTGTTGTGGGACCGCATGAAGGCCAATTCCTAGGAGATTTTCGATGGGTGATCCAATACAACCCGTTCCGCCGATAGTTACGCAGCCAACGGCCGCGCAGCCGGTGCTGGCGCAAAACGTACAAGCCAATCGTCCGGTGTGTCACTGCGGGTACTGCCGGATTCGTTCACTGTTCGGGCCGATCATGATCATCACGGTGGGCGTGCTGTTTTTGGTGGCGCAATACAGCCGCTATAACTTCGGCGAACTGTGGCCGTTTCTGCTGATCGTGGCCGGAATATTGAAAGTGGCGGAAGCGATGGCTCCTCGCGAAGGTCACCCCGTTTCGTGAGGATCGCGTGAGCAACGGCCAACCTACGCGCGGTTCGATTCTGGGTGGTGTGCTGCTCATCCTGCTGGGCGTCCTGTTTCTCTTCGCGCGCTGGAATCCCGATCTGCGCATCTGGCATGTCTTCTGGCACTACTGGCCGGTCCTGATTATTTTGTGGGGGGTGGCCAAGCTGATCGACCATCTGGGGGCGCAGCAGTCGGGGCGCACCCGGCCTCCACTGGTTACCGGATCGGAAGCGGCGTTGATGGTGCTGGTGATTCTGGTGATAGCCGGGATGGGGCTATATTCGCATATCCGCGAAAAACATCCGGACATCGACCTCAATATGAATATGTTTCACGAGCAGGCGACCCAGAATGTGGATGTGCCGGTGAAGACGATTCCGGCGGGTTCGCACATCACGCTGATCACATCGCGCGGAAATATTACCTGCCACGCGGGCGACACGGACGAGTTGCGGGTGAATGGAAACGAAACCGCGTCGGAGGGCAACGAATCGGCGGCGGAAGACCGGCTCAAAGAGGTGCGGGTGACCATCGAGCAGACGCGCGACGGATATACGGTGCATCCGGTGAATCAGGAAAATGGGGGGACGGTGACCGTCGATCTAGATATTACGGTGCCGAAGAGCGCGTCGGTGACGGCCAACACGAATCATGGGGACGTCAGCATCTCCGGAATATCGGGAAAAGCGTGGGCCACGACGCTGCATGGGGCGGTGGAAATTCACAACACCGGATCGGATGCGACGGCGGAGATGAGCAAGGGCGACGTGCGCATCAACGATATCGCGGGCAGCGTGAGCATTAAAGGGCATGGCGATGAAGTGGACGTCAGCGACATCAGCGGGGATATGACGGTGGAAGGCGAATTTTTCGGGCCGGTGGTCATTCGCAACGTGACCAAGACCACGCATTACGTTTCGCAGAAGGTGGACCTGACGCTGGAGCGGATGAGCGGGCGGCTGGATCTGGATTCGGGGGATATAGAAGTTTCGGACGTGGCCGGCGCGGCCAAACTGAAGACGAGCAATAAGGATCTGGATGTGGAGAACGTGGGCGGGCGCCTGGAAATATCGGACGTGCACGGCGACATTAAGGTGGGCTATGCCAAGCCGCCGACGCAGGAAATCAACATCAGCAACGAATCGGGCGGCGTGGATTTAACTTTGCCGGCGAAATCGAATTTTCAGGTTTCCGCGTGGTCGAAGGGCGGGGACGTGCAGAGTGATTTTGACGGATCGTCGGATACCGAGGGCGATACGCCCCGGTTTAATGCCAAGATCGGAACGGGCGTGCCGAAAATTCAGATCACCACGACGTACGGAACGATTAACCTGCATAAGTCGTCCTAGCACTTTGGATTTTTTTCAGAAACCTCACCCCGATATTCCAAGTTGGTTGCGAACCCCGTGGCGAATTCATCCCAGGCGAATTTGAATCTCTGGAAGAAACGGCTGGGCCGGGTGCCGGACTCCGTTTGGGATCAGACCGATCTGGAGACGCTGATTCTGGCGGATAACGAGCTGACGGAAGTGTCCGAACGGATTGGCGAATTGAAGAAGCTGCGGATGCTGGACCTGGGGCATAACAAATTGACGGAGGCGCCGGCGGGGATCGGCAACCTGAGCGGGTTGACGGATTTTCTGTACCTGCACGATAACCGGCTGGCTGCGCTGCCGGATTCGCTGGGCCAGCTGACGCGCCTGCGGTACCTGAACATCGGCGAGAACGCCTTCGAGATTTTCCCGGAATGTGTTTGCGCGATGGCTGGGTTGATCGAATTGCGAATTTCCGACAATGGTCTGCGGACGCTGCCGGAAGCGATTGGGCGGCTTACGAGGCTGCGGGAATTACACCTGCGGAACAATAAGCTGACGTCGCTGCCGGAGGCGGTGGGGGCGCTGAGGGAACTGCGGCAGTTGGATCTGCGGGGGAACCCGTTGACCGATTTGCCGGCGGGGATTATGACTTTGCCACGGCTGGAAAAACTCGATCTGCGATGGGTGACTACTCTGGAGCCGCCCGGGTGGTTTGCGGACCTGGAGTCGAGAGGCTGCGCCGTTTACCGGTAGACGGTTTCTGGAGAACTAGGTTGCGGCCGCGCCGCGGGCTTCGGCATCGCGCAATTTATCGAGCGTGGTGAAAAATTCGGGAAACGAAACGCCGACACATTCGGAATCGCGAACTACGGTGTCGCCTTCGGCCCCGAGGGCGGTGACGGCGAGCGCCATGGCGATGCGGTGATCGCCCTGCGGGTCGACTTTGGCGCCGCGTAATTTTCCCGAGGACTTCCCTTCCACGCGCAGACCGTCCGGATATTCGGTAACTTTGGCGCCCATGGCTTGCAGGCCCGCGGCGAGAGCGGCGATGCGGTCGCTTTCTTTGACGCGAAGTTCCTGGGCGTCGTGAATTTCGATGCCGTGCTCGGTGTAGGCGCCGAGGGCGGCGAGCATGGGCAGCTCGTCGATCATTTCGGCGACCTGGGGGCCGGAAATCGCGCCGCCGGTGAGCGGCGCGTAGCGCACGGAGACGTCGCCGATGAGTTCGCCGTCTCGCAGCTGGACGGATGCGAGATTGATGGACGCGCCGATGGAAATCAGGAAATCGAGAACCTTGGTGCGAGTGGGATTGAGGCCGACGTTGTGGAGCATGATGGCGGAATCGGGCAGAACCAGAGCGGCGGCGATGAGAAAGACCGAGCCAGACAAATCTCCCGGGACGATGAACTGGCGCGGCAGCAATTTGGGACGCGGGTGGATGCGGATTTCGCCTTTGGAAGTTTCGACGTTCGCGCCCATTTCGCGGAGGGTGATTTCGGTATGGTCGCGGGTGCGGACCGATTCGCGCAGAGTGGTGACGCCGTCGGCGTAGAGGCCGGCAAGCAGAACCGCGGATTTCACCTGGGCACTGGGAATCGGCGGGGTGTAATCGATGGCTTTGAGTTTCGCGCCGTGAATTTCGATGGGGGCGCGGTCGCCGTCTTTGGCGCGAATGTCGGCGCCCATCTGGCGCAGAGGTTCGGCGACGCGGCGCATGGGGCGGCGCTGGAGAGATTTATCGCCAGTGATGGTTGAAGTGAAATTTTGGCCGGCCAGCACGCCGGAAAGCATGCGGATGGTGGAACCGGAATTTCCGGCATCGAGGGCGCGCTTGGGTGCTTGCAAGCCATCGAGACCTTTACCGGCGACGCGCACGAAATCCTTGGTAATGTCGATCTCGATGCCGAGTTTGCGCATACATTCGATGGTGCTGAGGCAATCGGCGGAAGAGGAATAGTTGCGGATTTCGCTGGAGCCCTCGGCGAGCGAAGCCAGAATGGCGTAACGGTGGGAAATGGACTTGTCGCCGGGAAGTTCGACGACGCCGGACACGTTTCCGCCGGGTGAAATTGTTTTTTTGGGCATCGCACAATTCTAGCACGGGCTGATTTGCTTCCCCGTAAGGCGGCGGGTATTATGAAAGTTCGATGCCCTTGGCCCGCCTCAGACGTTTCTCCCTCGTGGTTCTCGCGTTCCTGATTATTTATTGCGTGCCGATGCAGGCCGACGATGCCAGGGATACTTTTCCGTTGAAAGACATCAAACCCGGAATGAAGGGCGAGGTGTACACGATTTTTCAGGGCGACACGATCGAAAAAGTGGATTTGGTGGTGATCGGAATACTGGAAAACGCGCTGGGGCCGAAGCAGGACGTGATTCTGGTGCAACTGCTGGGGGAAAAAGCGGAGCACAGCGGAGTGGTGGCCGGGATGAGCGGCAGCCCGGTGTATTTCGACGGGAAATTGGCCGGAGCGCTTTCGTTGAAGCTGGGCGTTTTCACCAAGGAAGCGATTGGCGGAGTGACGCCGATCGAAAATATGTTGAGCGTGAACGACGCGCCGGTTTTGCCGGCGGCGGGGGCACGCGCAGCGACCAGCGACACTGGCGAACTGCGCTATGCGGCACGGGTTCCGCTGCCGGCCAGTTTTGCGGCGCAAACCGGCGCCGGCGCCGGGGCTGGAGAATTTCTGGTGCCGATTGAGACGCCGCTGATCGCGACCGGAGTTTATCCGGACACGATGGCGCAGTTCAGTAAGCAGCTGGCGGGCTGGGGCATGTCGATGATGGCGGGCGGGACGGCCGCAGCGTCGCCGGACGATGCGCGGTTGAAACCCGGAGACATGGTCGGGGTCGAGCTGATGCGCGGGGATTTGACGATTACGCCGGGATGCACGGTGACGACCGTGGAAGAAAATGGCAAGGTGCTGGCGTGCGGGCATCCGATTTTTTCGTTTGGCAGCGTGTCGATGCCGATGGCGCGGGCGCACGTGGTGATGACTTTGAATTCGGCGATGGCGTCGACCAAAATTATTTCGACCGGCGGGACGATTGGAACGCTGACGCAGGACCGGGTGACGGCGATCGGCGGCCAACTGGGGCCGGAACCACCGATGATTCCGATGACCGTTTCGCTGGAGACGCCGAAGGAGAAGCGAGAATTTCATTTTGAGGTGATCGAGAGCCCGCAACTGACGCCGACGCTGGTGGCGCTAGCGACGTACAACGGAATTGTGGGCAGCACGGCGTATGGCGAGGGGTACACGCTGCAACTGGATGGCGATATTCAAATTAAGGATCACACGGCGGTAAGGCTGAATGATTTGTTCGCGCCGAGCGACATGCCGGTGGCTACGGGATTTTTCGTAGCGGGAAGCGTGCAGGGGGATTTCGCCAGAATTTATGCGAACCCGTATGAGTTTCCGCATGTCTCGGGGATTCACATTCGGGTGACGGCGGTGCCGGAGCGGCGGTCGGCGACGATTGAGAATGCCTGGATCGAAAAAAACGAACTGGTTGCGGGCGAAACCGTGGCGGTGAAGGTGCAGCTGCGGCCGTATCGCGGGGCGTCGTTCATTCAGGAAATTCCGGTGACGATACCGGCGCAGGCGGCGCGGGGGAATTTGCAGCTGGTGATCAGCGACGCGGAAACGGTGAACCGGACGACGGAATCGGCGGCGGCCACGTCGCAGGGACAACTTTCCGGGCTGGAAGAATTGATCAAGTTGATGAATCGGGATCGCGAGAATAACCGGCTGTACGCGACGTTGTTGCAGCCGACGGCGACGTTGCTGGTGGAAGATAAGATCATGCCGAATGCGCCGACGTCGGAGATCAGCGTGATGGATCACCGGCAGAATAGCGGGGCGGTGCGGGTTTCGAACCAGTCGGTGGCGGGCGAGTGGTCGGTGGAGATGCATCAGGTGATTTCGGGCGAGCGGACCTTGCCGATTACGGTTCGGTGATTCGCGGCGGGTGGGATGGTTTTTGGATTCGAAGGGAGAGGCGGATTGAATAATCGTCTGGGGACCGGCGGGATTTTGGGATTGGCAAAGCGCCAAAGAATTCTGGTGGCGCTGTTGGTGCTGGGATGCGTGGCGCCAGCGATGGTTTACGCGGAACACACGCGAATGTGGCGCGAATCGAGTTATGCGGATTTTGAGAAAGGCACGGCCAAGGGCGTGGCGATCCGCAGCGACGGGAAACTGGCGCCGGCGCCGAAGTTCAGTCCGTATTCGGATCCGAATCTGGCGTATTTGTGGAGTTTGCGTCTGGATTCGCGGGGGCGGGTGTACGGGGCTGGAGGATCGGACGCGAAAGTGGTGCGGTTTGACGATCCGGCCAAACCGACGACGATATTCGAAGCGCCGGAACTTTCGGCGCAGGCGATTGCTTTCGACGCGCAGGACAATCTGTATGTGGGGACGTCGCCGGATGGAAAAATTTATAAGGTAACGCCGGACGGAAAGAAGAGCGTGTTCTTCGAGCCGAAGACGAAATACATCTGGGCGCTGGCGATCGATGCGCAGGGGACGCTTTTCGCCGGAACTGGAGATACGGGACAGATTTTCGCGATCACGGCGGACGGCAAGGGGCAGCTTTTCTATCAAAGCGACGAGCGGCATGCGCGGTCGCTGGCGTTCGATGGCAAAGGAAATTTGCTGGTGGGCACCGATCCGGATGGTTTGATCTTGCGTATTGAGCCGGTGCGGAAGAGCGCGGGGGCGGCGCCGACGGCGGGACAGACTTTCGTGGTGTACGAAACGAATAAAAAGGAAGTGACTTCGCTGTCGGCGGACGCGAACGGGAATATTTTCGCGGCGTCGATTGGGGAAAAGCAGCGGGCGACGCCGGCCTTGCCGGTTTTGAGTGGAGTGCTGACGCCGCAGCAGACCGCGCCGGTGATCGGGCAGCCGAATTCGTCGACGCTAACTTTGCAGGCCGGGGCGTCGCAGACGATAACGGCGACAGCTCCCTTCCCTTTTTTCCCGTCGACGACCGGCGGGGCGGAAGTGGTGAAGATTTCGGCGGAAGGCGCGCCGGAAACTTTGTGGACTTCGCGAGAAGATCTGGTTTTTTCGATGGCGCTGGAAGCGAATGGAAACATTCTGCTGGGGACCGGGAATAAAGGGACGATCGTCGAGTTAGAGAAAAACCGGGACTACGCCAAGGTGGCCAGCACGGCGGCGGCGCAAGTGACCAGTCTGGTGGCTGGGCGCGACGGGAAAATTCTAGTGGGCACGGCGAATCCTGGGAAGGTATTCACGCTGGGTCCGGGATATGAAAGCGAAGGTAGCTTCGAATCGGACACGTTCGACGCCAAGATTTTTTCGCGTTGGGGACGGATTACGTGGATGCGCGACGGAAATGGAAATCCGGCGGGCAGCATAATGGACTTCGGGCTCCTGCCATCGAGCAATATCGTGTTCTACGTGCGGTCGGGAAATACGTCGAGCCCGGAGAAGAATTGGAGCGCATGGTCGGGGCCCTACAGAAACGGCGGGGGTGAGGCGGTAACGTGCCCGCCAGCGCGGTTCTTGCAGTGGAAGGCGGTTTTTACGAATGGGGTAAAGCCCGGCGTCAGCGCGGCGGAAAATTCGGCGCGCGTTTCGTGGGTGGATATCGCTTATCAGCCGGACAATGTGGCGCCGGTGCTGGATGAGATCGTGGTGCAAGATCCGAATATCCGGGTGCAGGGATTTGCCGCGGTTCCGGGCGGGCCGAGCGCGCCGACGCCGGTGCAACTGCGGATGCCGCAACGGCCGGGCGCGCAAAATTTCCCCAATTTCGGAGCAATCACGGATGCGACGTCGCGTGCAAATGCGCTGAATGCGCCGGCGCAGGGATTTAGCGAGAAGGGATACGCCAGCGTGTTGTGGAGCGCGCATGACGACAACGACGATGATCTGGTTTTTGCGGTGTATTACCGCGGCGAAGCGGAAAATTCGTGGCACCTGCTGAAGGACAAGCTGACGCAGCGTTTTTATTCGTGGGATTCCACGACCATGCCCGACGGAGCTTACTATTTGAAGATTGCGGTTTCGGATTTGCCGTCGAATCCTCCGGCGCAGGCGTTGACCGACGAGCGGGTGAGCGAGCGGTTTGAAATTACCAATACCCCGCCGCGGATTGAGAATTTGCGCGCGGACGTGAGCCACGATCCGGTAAGGGTGAGCTTCGACGGGATCAGCCCGTCGGTTTCGATTGGGCACGCCCAGTACAGCGTGGACGCGGGCGATTGGTTCACGGTGTTTCCGGTCGGCGTGTTGTCCGATGCGCCGAAGGAGTCCTACCAGATCCAACTGGCCGGGCTTGGTCCGGGACAACACATTATTTCGGTGCAAGTGGCCGACCGCTACGAAAACACCACGGCGGCGAAAGTGATGTTCACGGTTGCGGGACGCGATTCGAAATAGCGAAGCTGAGAACCGCCCGCGGATTCTAGTTGCCCCAGCTGCGCCGGGGCGTCATGCGTTCGAAACGCTCGATGGTGGCGCCGACGCAGGTGCGGCCGCGAGGATCGAGGCGGTTATCGACGTGGACTACTTTCGCGGTGCAACGCACATCCTCGGGGATTCGCCCGGTCAATTCCGTCGGCAGCGTAAAAAATAATTCGATGGACTGGCCGAGGCCGATGGGTTGCTGGGATTTGAAGCCAATGCCGCGTTCGGACAAATCGAAGGTTTCGCCCTGGTGCGGCTCGAGGGCCCGGCTAAAACCAGACTTCGATTCGGGCGCGGCGTGAGTAGGGCCTTGAAAATGTCCGGCGAGAGCGAGTTCTTCGCTGAGGACCACGAAACGAATGGGCATGGTGTAGGGCTTGCGGGGAACAATACGGCGGTCTTCGGCGGGCATGAACTTCCTCCTCAGGAGCGAGCAGATTGAGATTTTGCTTCTGATTACGGAAGGGGTAAGGTGAGAATCGCATCCGAGATGGAGCGACGTCAACTTTTTGTCGGGCGGAGTTTCCGAACGAGCAGCAGGCGGTGAAACGCGCGCGAGAAGACGGCGTGCGCTAGAGGAAAGGTGGGATTGGTTATGACGGCGCAAGGCAGCGTGGGACAAGTGGTGGACGCGGCGGTGACGTTGGGACACATTCGCGAGGCGCATGCGCGGATCGCGGCACGGATTCACCGGACGCCGGTGTTTACTTCCATGTCGCTGGATGAAATTGCGGGGGCGCGGCTATTTTTCAAGTGCGAGAATTTGCAGAAAACGGGATCGTTCAAGATTCGTGGGGCGACCAATGCGGTGTTTTCGCTGAGCGACGAGGAAGCGAAACAGGGAGTGGCGGCGCCGTCATCCGGAAATCACGCGGCGGCGATGGCGCAGGCGGCGCGCTGGCGCGGAGTTCCGGCGTACATCGTGATGCCGTCGAATTCGTCGCCGGCGAAAAAAGAGGCAGTGCGATTTTACGGCGGGCAGATTACGGAGTGCGAGCCGAATATCGCATCGCGGGAGGCGGTGGCGGCGGAGGTGGTGCGCCGAACCGGCGCTCACCTGGTGCATCCTTATAACGATGCTCGAGTGATTGCGGGGCAAGGGACGGCGGCGGTGGAGCTGCTGGAAGAGATTCCCGACCTGGATATGGTGATTACGCCGGCGAGCGGCGGCGGATTGTTGAGCGGGACGTCGGTCGCGGCCAAAGGAATGCGGCCAGAGATTCGGGTGATCGGCGGCGAGCCGCTGAATGCGGACGATGCTTATCGATCGTTGAAGTCGGGAGAGATCGAGGATGCCGCCACGGCGGAGACGATGGCGGACGGGCTGCGGGCGACGCTGTGCCCGCTGACGTTTTCGATTTTGCGCGAGAATGTGGATGAAATTTGCCGGGTATCGGAAGACGAGATTGCGCGGTCGATGCTGATGCTGTGGGAACGGATGAAAATCGTGGTGGAAGCTTCGGGGGCGGTGGCGGCGGCTCCCGCGCTGTTCCGGAAAATCAGCAGGCCCGGAAAGCGAATCGGGATCATTTTGTCGGGCGGAAACCTGGATTTGCGGAATTTGCCGTTTGCGGCGATACCGGCACGGTGAATTGTCGGTGTACGTTCCCGACGGGCAAGGCGGCGTGTCGCGCCTCCGGCGCTCGGGCTACTTTGCAATGCTTCCCGGACCTTACGGTCCGGGCTAACCTATGCCGCCCCTTCGGGGCTGGTTTTTCTCCCATGATGCGATTGGGCTAGGGGTTTACATCGAAGAGAGATCCTTCGTCGCATAAAGCGCTCCTCTGGATGACGGCCAAAAACGGTTGGGTGATTGGACCGCTCGGCTACGAGAAGCGGATCGTTTGGTGGAATGGCGGGATTAAAGATTTGACACAGAGAGCACGGAGAGCACGGAGAAAGGCTGGGGGACACGGAGACTGGTTGCACGGCACGATTGGGCGCAAGGGTTTACATCGAAGAGAGATCCTTCGTCGCATAAAGCGCTCCTCTGGATGACGGCCAAAAACGGTTGGGTGGTTGGACTGGGTGGCTAGGAGAAGCGGATCGTTTGGTGGGTTGCGGCTGCGCTGAGTAGCTAACTACAAGTCGTCGGGGGCGCGCCAGTCGGCGGGTGGGAAGGCTATGTGCCAGAAGTTGGGCGAGGGCGATTCGAATTCGATGGGGGTGTGAAATCCCTCGGGCATGGATTGCGCGCTGCGGATGACTTTGCAGGCGACGCGTTCCTTGGTCCCGGCGTGCTCCAGCACTAACTTCGTGGTGATCGGAAGACTTTGCTTCAGGACCAGCAGCGCGCCGTTGTGGCTGACGCTGACGGTGGTGGCATCGAATGTGGTTTGCTTGCCCTGCAACGCAACATGAATGCTGGCGCGGACGCGGAGAAAGACGCGCTGGCCGCGGCGGCGTTCGTCGGTGGTGACGGCCGGTGCGCCCGCCGAGACCGAGGGCTTGAGCGGCGGCAGCGGTTTTAATTGGGCGATGGGCTTAGGCGCGGCGGCGGAAACGTTAGGCGCGACGGTTTGAGGTTTGGTGGACATTGGCGTTGGCGCTTGGCTCGAAGCTGATTTCGCTGCAGGGACTCTCAGAGATTCAAGTTTCAAAGCTCGACACCCCAGAAATCGAAGTCAGTAGTTTGTAATTCCACGCCTACATCCCAGCCATCCGAACGCTGCGAACCTTTCCAGACGACGAGCGCGTCGGCGGTGCGGCGCGTGCAGACGTTGGTGACCCGCAAGTGCTGCTTAAGCTCCGGCTCGACCTGGCTGACCAGCAAACATCCATTGGGATTCACGACGCGCGTGAAACCCGATTCGCGATGCTGTGGGCCAGAGCGCCGGTCCCACTCAATCAAGACCGGAATGCGCGAATTCATCCGCGGACCACGGCGCTGGGGCCGGGAGCGCATATCTTTCGGCAAATCGGCGCCGAATGGCATTCGATTGACTCCCGCAGAGCCGGGGTGAAGCGCGGGAAACCAATCCCAGGATGCGAACAAAACCGGTGCGAAAAGCCTAGTGCTAGCGACAATTCATCTTAGGGATGAGGATATTTTGGGTCAATGGTACGCAGTGACAGGTACTGGTGGTACGAATTGGACAGGGCGAAACTGTACGGCGAAAGCGATGACGAACAGTATAAAAATGGTCAACGGCCAGAGCGACAGCAACGAATTTTTGCACGGGATTGCGCAGCGAGCGGCGGTTCGGGCGGATTCGCAGTCATTGGCCGCGCGGTGAAGACAAAAATCAGCGCGAAGCAGCCTCGTCGAGGAACCATAGGACGCGGCCATCGACCGGCTGAATCCGGGCCGCAGGATACTGGCTGTGGGCGGGATCGGATTCGGCGCGAATCGCGTCGAGAATTTCTTTTTTCTCGGCGCCGGCGGCGAGGAAATAGGTGTTGCGGCTCTGATTGAGCACCGGAAGCGTGAAGGTCAAGCGATTCGGGGGCGCGGCCTTGGCGGTGACGGCTTCGACCCATTTCTTTTTTTCTTCGAGCGCGGGAGAACCGGGAAAAAGCGAGGCGGTGTGGCCTTCGGGGCCGACGCCGAGCAGGGTGACATCAAAAGCCGGGGGCGCGCTGCCAAAGAATTTGTGGAGATCGGCGTCGTAGGCCGCGGCGGCGGCCTGGGGCGTGGGCAAATTGGTGGGCGCCGGATGAACATTCGCGGCGGGAATGGGGACGTGAGAGATGAGCGTTTCGCGAGTCATTCGATAATTGCTGAGCGGATCGTCGGCCGGAACATACCGTTCGTCGCCCCAGAACAGGTGCACGCGGTCCCAAGGAGTTTCGGTCCGGTATTTTTCGTTCTGGGCCCAGAGCGCATACATCTTCGAGGGAGTGTGGCCGCCGGAGAGGGCGATGGCGAAACGGCCGCGCAGCTTCACGGCTTCCTGCATATCGGCGAGAACTTGCTCGAGAGCGGCGCGGCTTAGGGAATCAATGTCGGGTGAGACGCGAGTGTTTAGTTTCATCGGCGACCAGCCAGGATTCGATTTTAGAACACAACGAAATTAATTTGTAGCGCGCCCGGGGGCGGGTCAGTCGGCGACGATATCCAACTGGGCCAGGTCGGCGCGGAGCTGCGACACGTTTTTGAACTGAATGGTGTGGATGCCGATTTCCCTGGCGGTCTCCAGGTTCAGGCCGCGGTCATCGATCATCACGCATTCTTGGGGCTCACACTGGGTGATCTTCAAAGCCAGTTTATAGATTTCGATATTGGGTTTGCGCAGGCCGAGGTAACACGAGCTGAAAAAAGACTCGAAATAATCGCGCAATTTAAAAGTGTGGATGCGGTATTCGTTCAGTTCGAGCGATTCGTTGTTCAAGGAGCACATCGGGTAGCGATGGGTGTGCGCCAGTTTTTTGATGAAATCGAGCGACTCGGGGAAGGGCTGGGACTGTTCGAACATGAATTTCTTGAAATCGTCGAGGGTGAAGGGGCGGTCGCGATAGAAGACGACGCGGCGAAGATACTCGTCGAGAGTGGCACGACCGGTTTCGAAATCATTGAGCATCAACTCGTGGCGGTCTTCGAAGTCGGCCCAGTCGAGTTTGAATTTATCGACGGCTGCGCGGCGGGAGGTGCGGTCCCAGCCGTTGGTGAGGATTACGCCGCCGTTATCCCAGAAGAGCGTGCTGACTTCGGGCATGAAGACCCTCGTGCTTTGGAAGCTGCCCCGCTGGAAGAGCGGCCCGGCGAAGCGCGCCGGAGAAACATTATCCTTAAGTATAGGGCCAGGTCGAAGCGAAATTCGCGGGGGTGGTGGAAATTAACGCGGCGACAACATTTGCAGCGGGCGGGCGGCGGGGCGCGAGTGAGTGGAGGAGTTTACATCGAAGAGAGATCGTTCGTCGCGAAAGGCGCTCCTCTGGATGACGGCCAAATGCGGGTTGGTGGAGGGCTGAGGGGCTAGGAGAAGCGGATCGTTTGGTGGGAGGCGCGAGGATTGAAGATCTGACGCAGAGGGCACAGAGAAAAGCGGGAGGACACGGAGAATGCGTGTCGCACCTCCGCTGGATTCTCCGCGACGGCGCGGGTTGAGCGGAGGAGTTTACATCGAAGAGAGATCCTTCGTCGCGAAAGGCGCTCCTCTGGATGACGGCCAAGTGCGGGTGGGTGGAGGGTTGAGGGGCTAGGAGAAGCGGATCGTTTGGTGGGAGGTGCGAGGATTCCGCGACGGATCGTTTGGTGAAGGCGCGGGGTCAGTGCATGGGCGGCGGTTCGGCGGTGTGCCGGGGCGGGCGTTTCATGAGGAAGGTGAGGGGCGCGAGGGCGGCGACGGCGAGGGCCATCACGGAGACGACGTCTCCGTAGGCGAGGGTAGTGGCTTGCTGAGTGAGAAGGGCGGCGACGCGGCCGTAGGCCTGGTGCGTGGCATCGGCCATGCTGTAGCCCTGACTGTGCAGGGTCGCGGTGAGGCCTTCGACCATTTGGCGGAAGCGCGGGTTCGATTGATTCATGTTGCCGGAGAGATAGGTCTGGCGCTGCTGGGCGGCGCGGGTGATGAAAGTGGCGATCAAAGCGATGCCAATGCTGCCGCCGATGTTGCGGATGAAGCTGATCATGCTGGAGATTTGATTATTTTTCTCGCGCGGGATGTCGACATAGGACAGGACGTTGGAGGGAACGAAAATGAAGGCGAGGCCGAGGACTTGATAGACGCGCAGCATGGAGGCGGTGCGGAAATCGATGCCAAGGGTCAAGTGGGTGCACATGTAATAGAGCGAGGCGGCGGTGACGCCGAAACCAAAACACATCATGGCGCGCTGATCGAGTTTGGAAACGAGAAAACCGGAGAGCGGCATCATGAGCATCATGGTGAAGCCGCCGGCGGCGAGCGCTTCGCCGGCGCTGACGGCGGAGTAGCCGAGGAGCAACTGCAGGAATTGGGGGATGAGCACGGTGGTGCCATAGAGCACGATGCCCAGGACAAACATGAAACCCATGGCGATGCGGAAATTGCGCTTTTTCAGGAGGGTCAGTTCGACGATCGGGTTGGGATGGTGCCATTCCCAAACGACCCAAGCGACCAGCAGAATGACCGCGGCGACGAGGGTCGCGGTAAGCAAGTGAGAGGCGAACCAATCGACTTCCTGGCCTTTGTCGAGAACGATCTGCAGGGCGCCGATGCCAAGGGCGACGAGGCCCAGGCCGATGTAATCGACGCTGATGCCCTTCTGGCGGATTTTTTCCTGCTTCAGGTAGGGAGGATCGTCGACGAGGCGGTGCGTGAGATACAGAGAAATAATGCTGATGGGGACGTTGATATAGAAAATCCAGCGCCAACTGAAATTGTCGGTGATCCAGCCGCCGACGGTGGGGCCGATGGCGGGGGCGACGACGACGGCCATGCCGTAGACGGCGAAGGCCATGCCGCGTTTGGAGGGCGCGAAAGTATCGGCGAGGATGGCTTGTTCGCTGGGTTGCAGGCCGCCGCCGGCGGCTCCTTGTAGGACGCGGAAGAAAATCAACATGCCGAGGGTGGGAGCGAGGCCGCAGAGGAAACTGGCGCCAGCGAAAAGCGCGACGCAGGACATGTAGAAATTTTTTCGGCCGAGGCGGGTGGCCAGCCAGGCGCTGATGGGCAGGACGATGGCGTTGGAAACGAGATAGCTGGTGAGGACCCAGGTGGACTCGTCGGAGCTGGCGCCGAGGCTGCCGGCAATGTGCGGCAGGGCGACGTTGGCGATGGCGGTGTCGAGCACCTCCATGAAGGTGGCGAGGGTGACGGTGATGGCGATGAGCCAGGGGTTATGGGCCGGGCGCCAGAGGACACCTTCGGAAGGTAACGCGATGGAAGCCAGAGCCGAGTCTCCCTTGCTTAGCGGATGCTTGTATTATATACATGCATGTATGTATCTGTAAAGTGGGGCTGAAAGCGGCGCGTACCGGGATGAAACAGGGTGCTATAAAACAATTTGGGATGCGGGCGGCACGGCTCGACGGAACGGGGGCCAGCGCGCGTTCGCGGCAGCAGGAGCGCACGGACGCGACGCGGCGGAAGCTGCTGGCCGCGGCGGAGCAGATCTTTGCGCGCAGCGGGTTTGAGGCGGCGCGGCTGGAAGACATTGCAGCGAAGGCCGGGTATACGCGGGGCGCGTTTTACGCGAATTTCGAGAGCAAGGAAGATATTTTCTTTACGCTGCTGGAAGAATGGGTGACGGATACGATTGGATCATTGGCGGCGAGTCTGCAGATGCATGAGGGGCGCGAGGCGCGTTCGCGGGCGCTGCGGCAACACTACGTGGAGATTGCCAAGGACCGACGGCTGGTGATGCTATCGCTCGAATATAAATTGTTCGCGGTGCGGCATCCGGAGGCGCATGCGCGGGTCCGGGCACGGCAGGACCGGCTGAAACAATCCGCGACGAAAATTCTGGCGATGGTTTCCACCGGGCGGCGGCCGGCGGGAATTTCGAACCGGGCGATCGGGACGGCGCTGGGCGCATTGTCTCAGGCTTTACTGCTGGAGCGGCTGGTAAATCCGGGCGTGCTCACGGAAAAAGAAGTGCAGGTGATGTTGGGATTATTTTTCGATGCGTTGATCGCACCGAGCGTGTAAGTTTCGGACTTCCCTTCCCTCTGATTTTCTGCGTACGGCTTACATTTGACAATTTAGGGAATGTCGCGGGCTTCGCCGGCGTCGAGAGTCCAGAAGCGGAGGCGTTCTTTTTCCTGGTCCAGGGCGCGCTGCAATTCTGCCACGGGTTCGTGCTCGCCGTCGTCGGCCAGGCTGAAGGTGCCGAAGTGAATGGCGATGCTGGTGGCGGCGCCTAATTCTTGGTGGGCGCGGACGGCGTCGCTGGGCGAAATGTGGACGGGGCCCATGAACCATTCGGGGCGGTAGGCGCCGATGGGGATCAGGGCCAGGCGGATTTTCGGGAAGCGGGCGCGGATTTCGGAGAAGTGCCCACCGTAGGCGGTGTCGCCGGCGAAGAGGACCGTGCCGGAGGGAGATTCGATGGCGTAGCCGCACCAGAGAGTTTTGTTGCGATCATGCAGTCCCCTGCCGGAAAAATGGTAGGCGGGGACGGCGGTGATGCGGATGGATTCCGAGAATTTGGCTGGTTGCCACCAATCGAGTTCGGCGATTTGGGAATCGACGGCGATTTTTTTGTCGAGGAGGCGGCGGGCCACGCCGAGCGGGACGGCGAAATTTGGTTTCCATTGGGAGGCGAGGCGGCGGAGCGTGGGGACGTCGAAATGATCGTAGTGGTCGTGACTCTGGAGGACGAGATCGATTTTCGGAAGGTGGTCGAACGGAATGCCGGGGGCGCGATGGCGCTTGGGGCCGGCGAAGGAAACGGGGCTGGCGCGTTGGGACCAGATGGGATCGCAGAGAATATTGATGCCGTCCACTTGGAGGAGGACGGTGGAGTGGCCGATGAAGGTGGCGCGGATGGCGCCGCCGGTGACGCGGTCGGGTGGGATGGGGCCGGGGGCGGCATCGATCCATTTGCGCCAGGGGCCGGGCTGGCGATGTGTGAGCCATTTCAAAAGGCTGCCGGCGCCGAGCGGACGGCCGTGGGAAGGGTTGAAGAAATGTTCGCCGTCGAAATGGTCGGAGGGCGGGCCGCTGTAGAATTTCATTCGAAGTGAGCGTACTTCCTTTGGGCAGTGGCGTTCTGGCGCGCAAGCGATTATACGACCTGGAGGGCCAAGACTGCGCGGCAGGGACCATGTTTGAGGCGTGTTCAGAGGTGAAAACGGGCTTCTTATTTAGGGGTGGTGCGATTATGCTAGAGCGCTTCGCGGGCAGCCGCGAAGGAGGCTCCGGGCTTGGACCAGATTGTCACGGAAAATGTCGCGCTGAAAGTGGCCGACGGTTCGACCATGAACGCGTACGTGGCGCGGCCCTCGCATGCGGGGAAGCATCCGGGGATCATCGTTTTTCAAGAAGCTTTTGGAGTGAACGCTCATATCCGGGACGTGGCCGGCCGATTTGCGAAAATCGGAGTGACGGCCATCGCGCCGGAACTGTTCCATCGCACCGCAGTTGGATTTGAAGCGCCGTACACGGAATTCCCCTCCACGATTCCGCATATGCAGGCCATGAGCTACGAAGGCAACATTGAAGATGCGCGGGCGGCGTATGAATTTCTGCGGAACGATCCCGCGGTGCAGCCCGACCGCATCGCCAGCATTGGTTTTTGCATGGGCGGGCGGGTTTCGTTTCTGGCGTGCACCACCTTGCCGCTGCAGGCGGCGATTTCGTTTTACGGCGGGAATATTGCGCCGGCTTTGCTGCCGCGGGTGCCGCAACTGAATGCGCCGATTTTATTCTGCTGGGGCGGGAAGGATAAGCACATCAGCAAGGAGCAGACGCAGGCGATTGCGGATGAATGCAATCGCAACGGGAAGCCGTTTGTGAATGTGGATTTTTCGGATGCGGATCATGGATTTTTTTGCGATGCGCGAGCGACGTACCATCCCAAGGTGGCGACGCTGGCGTGGAATCTGGTGGAATCGTTTTTGTATTTGCATGTGAAGGAACCGCAGAGGCGGTCGCGGGTGCGGTAGGACGTTGGCCGCGCCGCGGCGGCGTTGGGCCAGCCGAATCGTTTTTCACTCCTGATTTAAAGTCAAAAACCAAAATCTAAATCAAAGGCTGCCCGGCTAAAGCCGACTGCTACAGGTGGCGTTCGTTCGGGCGACGTCATTTCTTCCATCGGCGACGTTCGGGTGGATGGTGGCGGATTTTTCTTTCCAGATGCGGCGGGGGGTGGTGCCTAGTTCGCGTTTGAACATGGCGATGAAGGCGCTGGTGCTGGAGTAGCCGACGTCGAGGGCGACGGTGGTGACGGATTCGCCGGAGGCGAGCAGGCGCAGGCCATGGATTACGCGCAGGCGTTGGCGCCACTGCTGGAAGGAAACTCCCGTTTCGGTTTTGAATAAACGCTCGATGGTACGCTTGCTGGCGCCGGCCTGGCGCGCGAGAGTGCGGAGTGGCTCGGCGGAAGCGGGATCACTTTCGAGGAGGGCGGCGATTCTGAGGGCGCGGGGATCGCTGGGAGTTTTGAGTTGCAGCGGGGCTTGGGCCAGCGCTTCGAACTGATCGAGGATGATGGCGAGCAGGCGCGCTTGGGCCGGGACGTTGCGGTCGAGGAAGCCAACACGAATGGTGGCCAGGATCAATTCGCGCAGCAGCGGCGAAACATTCACGGCGGTACATTCGCGGGGCAGGAATTTCGCCAGGCCGGGCACGAAAAACAACGAACGCGCCGCGACCGGTCCGGACATTACTTCCACATGCTCGATTCCGGCCGGAACCCAGACCGCGCGATGCGGAGGGATGACCCAGGTTCCCTTTTCGGTTTTTATGGTGAGCACACCGTGGGTGGCGTAGGTGAATTGGTCCCATTCGTGACGATGGGCCTTCAACACGTGGCCTTCGGTAAAGGTGACTCCAAAGGTGCGGACGAGGACCGAGCCGTCGGGGGTTTTTGGCGGTCTTTTTGGTGATTGGGCGGTTTGGCGCTTTCTCGACATTAGTTGGCAGTATAGAGCAAGCTTGCCGAAGGCTTGAAAGGCTAATCTGCGCCCGGTTCGAGAGTTCAAACCTGGCGGAGGACCATAGCCATGCCGAATGTCGCACACTATTCGATCAACGCGGACGACTTGAAGCGAGCGCAGAAATTCTACCAAGGCACGTTCGACTGGAAATTTGAACCGTGGGGACCGCCGGGATTTTACATGATCAATACCGGCGACGAATCCGGCCCGCGCATTTTGGGTTCGCTGCAGGGGCGGCGAGAACTGGTGCCGGGACAAAAGATGACGGGATACGAATGCACGATTTCGGTGCCGTCGATCACCAAGACCATCGCGGCGATCAAGGAACATGGCGGAAAGCTGATCATGCAGAAGACGGTGATCGCGGGGGTGGGGAGTCTGGTGTTCTTCGAGGACACGGAAGGAAATTCAGTGGGCGCGATGCAGTATGACAAGGGCGCGGAGTAGAGGCGGAACAGGAGTAATGAAAGAAGCAGTGGCTAGCGGCTAGTCGCTAGTGACCGGTCGCTAGCGGTGACGATACGAGCAGATGCGATGGGGCGTGAGACGGTGAAGAGAAATCCCACGAAGCCCGGCTCCCAGAGTAGTCGGATGGAACCGGCTGATGCCGAAAAGCAGTTACAGAGCTTCATCGCCAAATTCGAGCCAAAGAATCAGGCGTTGATCCGAGCTGTTCGAAAAGCGCTGCGCAAGCGGTTCCCTACCGCGAACGAGCTGGCCTACGACAATTACAATTTTTTCGCGCTGGGTTACTGCTCGACGGAACGGCCAGCGGACTGCGTGGTATCGATTGCCGCGTCGGCGAATGGAGTGGGACTTTCCTTCTATTGGGGAGCCACGCTTCCCGATCCGCACGAGATTCTGCTGGGTTCCGGAAATCAAAACCGTTTCATTCGTCTGGAATCGGCAAAGGTATTGGAGCGGCGGGAGGTTCTGGAATTGATCTCCGCGGCGGAGGCCCAAGCGAAAATACCGATGCCGGCGAGCGGCGGCGGAAAGCTGATTATCCGGTCAGTTTCGGCGAAGCAAAAGTCACGGCGGGCTTCCGCAAAGTAACCGCCCTGTTGAGTGATCAAGAAGGGCGCGGCGTTTTAGACGCTTGACGGGAGCGTGCGTGCAGAGTAGTTACGTACGACCAGCGGAGGACGCATGAACAAAATCAATCACAAGGCCGCGATTGTGGCGGGCATCGTGTACTACGGGATTCAGTCGGCGTGGTTCACGGTGTTCGGGAAGGCGTGGCTGGCGGCGCTGGGGAAAACTCTGCCGCAGATCATGAGCGAGCTGGATGGCAAACCGTATTGGCCACTGTATGTGACGGCGTTCGTATGCGATTTAGTTTTGGCGTACGCGATTGCGTATGTGTTGGCGCTGACGAGTACGCGCGGAGCAGCCGCGGGGATGAAATTGGCGCTGGTGCTGGGGGTGTTTATTGTGGCGCCGGTCACGCTGACCAATTACGTTTTTGAGATGCACCCTTTGGCGCTGGTGGTGATTGACGCGGGCTGCGCCGTTTTTGGATTTCTGGTGATGGGGGCGATTATCGGCGGTTGGCAGAAAAAGGCGGTGGCGTAAAAATTCGGCCGCGAAGGGCTAGTGACCAGAAGCGACGAGCTCTTGATATTCGGGGACGCGGGCACCGGTGAGCCAGGATTCGAGCATGGCGTTGACGGCTTCGGGGGCTTCCTGTTGAACCCAGTGGGAGATGCCGGGCAGGACGCGGAAAGTAAGATCGGAGACGTAGTTTTCAGTGCCTTGGGTGGTGCGAAAGTCGAGGGCGATGTCGGCGTCGCCCCAGAGGAAAAGAGTTGGCGTCGTAATTTTCGGAAACCCACCTGAGGCACTGCCCTGCCCACTTTTTCGTCCCTGAAAAAATGCGCGATACCAATTGAGCATGGCGGTGAGGCCGCCGGGCCTGGAGGCGTTGTCGCGGTAGACGTCGATCACGTCGTCGGGGAAACGGGAGCGACTGCGGGCACCATTGCGGAACATTCTGCCAATCATTCGCGCGTGATCGCGGCCGAGCAAATATTCGGGCAGCGCGGGAATCTGAAAGAAAAACATGTACCAGGATTTCCGGAGTTGGTGGAAGCGATGCAATTCGCGGGCGAAACAGGCCGGATGCGGGACGTTCAGGATGGCGAGGCGGTGGATGAGTTCAGGCCGGCGCATGGCGAGCATCCAGGCCAAGGCACCGCCCCAATCGTGGGCGATCAGCAGAATTTCTTTGCCGTTGGCGGCTTGGATCAGAGCAGCGACGTCTTCGACCAGAGTTTTGGTGCGGTAGGCGGAAATTTCCTGCGGCGAATCAGTAGCGCCGTAGCCTCGCAGGTTCGGGGCCCAGACGCGATAGCCGAGCTTCGCCAGCAGCGGCATCTGGTGCCGCCAGGAAATGGCGTGCTCCGGAAAACCGTGGAGGCAGAGCGCGAGTCGATCGCCAGCGCCCATGGTCGCGACTTCGAATGAAATTCCATTGGCCGGCACGCGGATAAATTCCAGGCCTTCCCATTTCATGCGGTGGCGAATCCTCCTTAACGCAGTGAGAAGGTTCTACTGGATTATGGTGGCGGGGTCAATTCCGACGCGGGTGAAGGCTTCGCCGGGCCGAGCGACTTCTTGACATTGGCGCTGCAAGAATGTATTTGATGCCCTGCAAAAAGCTTGGGCCGCTCCTGGTAACCGCGCAGCAGTTTGGCCGGCGAGTTCCTGACCTCGCCAGCTCTTCGAGGACTGACCATGAATTGGACGCAAGTGTACGACCCGCTGGGGCACTGGTGGCTTTCGACGCTGGTGGCCGCGCTGCCGATCGTGGTGCTGCTTGGAATGCTGGCGGGTTTGAAGATCCGTCCGCATTTGTGCGCGATCGCCGGAGCGACGACGTCGATTCTGTGCGCGATGTTTGTGTTTGGCATGCCGGGAAGGCTGGCGGTGGTGAGTTTTCTATACGGCGGGTCGTTCGGGCTGCTGAAGATTGTGTGGATCGTGATCGCGGCGGTGTATCTGTACGACATTTCGGTGGATACCGGGCAGTTCGAGATCATGAAGCAATCGATCGCGACGATCACGCCGGACCGGCGGCTGCAGTTGCTGCTGGTCGCGTTTTGTTTTGGAGCGTTCATCGAAGGGGCGGCGGGATTTGGCGCGCCGGTGGCGATTGCCGGGGCGTTCATGATCGGGCTGGGTTTCAAACCGTTTCATGCGGCGGTGCTGAATCTGATTGCGAACACCGCGCCGGTGGCCTGGGGCGCGATTGGAACGCCAGTGCATACGCTGGCGGCGGTGACTTCGCTACCGGAAAGCGATTTGAACGCGATGATCGGGCGGATCCTGCCGTTTACGGCGGTGCTGGTGCCGTTCTGGCTGGTGCGGGCGATGGTCGGCTGGTCGGAAACTTTCGAGGTGCTGCCGGCGATTCTGGTGGTGGGGATTTCTTTCGCGGGGATGCAGTTTTTCTGGTCGAATTATATGGATAGCAATCTAGTGGATATCGCGGCGGGGATTACGTCGATGATCGCGATCATTGTGTTCTTGAGATTCTGGAAGCCGAAGCGAATCTGGAGATTCGAGGAGGAGCGCGAAGAGTTGCCAACGGGGCGCAAGGTGGCGGCACCGGCGGATGCGGTGAGTCCGATCGTGGAAGATACGATGGGCGACGAATGGGATGTTCGCGAATTACAGAAGCCGGTGCCGGCGGTGCGTCATACGGGCGGGCAAGTGGCCAAGGCTTGGCTGCCGTTTGCGATTCTTTCGATTTTCGTTTTGTTGTGGGGGCTGCCGGCGGTGAAGGCGGCGATGGGGCGAGCCACGACGCCCGCATTTAAAACCGGCGGATGGGAAGTCCCGTACTTGCACAAAGCGGTTTATCGCGCGCAGCCGGTGGTGACCAAGCCGACGGCGGAAAATGCGAAGTTCGATTTCAACTGGCTGACCGCAACGGGGACCGGCTGTTTTCTGGCGGCGTTGTTGTCGGGAGTTATTTTGGGATTGAAACCGAAGAAAATGATGCAGATTTTCGGGCACACGCTATATCGGATGAGATTCGCGATCATCGCGATGACATTTATGCTGGGGCTGGGCTATGTGACGAGGTATTCAGGGATGGACGCGGTGTTGGGACTCGCGTTTACGCGGACCGGGTGGTTCTTTCCATTTTTCGGGACGTACATTGGCTGGCTGGGGGTGGCGCTGACGGGGAGCGACACGTCGTCGAATGCATTATTTGGAGGCTTGCAGCGGATAACGGCGGAGCAGTTGAACTTGAGCCCGATTTTGATGTGCGCGTCGAACAGCGCGGGCGGGGTGATGGGCAAGATGATAGACGCGCAGTCGATATGCGTGGCGACGGCGGCGACGAATCAGGTGGGCAACGAAGGAATGATTTTCCGGTTCGTGTTCTGGCATTCGGTGGCGCTGGCGGCGATTGTGGGGGTGATTGTGATGATGTACGCGTACGTGTTCCCGCATTTGATACCGCATGGGCTGACGTTTGTAAGGTAGCCGGAGCGAAACTGCAGAATCCGCGGCTCCGAAAATTCCAAGCGAATTCCCTTGGCCTCAGGATAATCTGACAAGGATGCGTTCCAATTTACCTCCTGTACCGCGGCGCCGATGGCGCATTGCGTTTCTGTTGTCGCTGGGGGTGCTCGTTAATTTTTTCGATCGGGTGAACCTTTCGGTGTCGCAGGATGCGCTGCATGCGTCGTTCGGGTTATCGCTGGTGGCGTTTGGTTTTCTTTCGAGCGCTTACAGTTGGACCTACGCGTTGATGCAGATTCCGGCGGGAGTGCTGCTGGACCGGTTCGGAGTGCGGCGAGTGGGAATGATCAGCACGCTGCTGTGGAGCGCGGCATCTTTTGGCGCGGCGATTTCGAACGGGCTGGCCGGATTGTTTGGCGCGCGATTTCTGCTGGGGATCGGCGAGGCTTCGACGTTTCCGGCAAACGCCAAGGCGCTGGGTTATTGGTTTCCACAGGCGGAACGCAGCCTGGCGACGGCGATTACGGATTCGGCGGCGAAATTTTCAACGGCGATCGGCGTGCCGTTTCTGGGCGTGCTGCTGTTGCGTTTTGGCTGGCGGTGGAGTTTTGCGGTCACCGGGCTGATTAGCTTTTTGTATCTGATTCTGTTTTATCTGACTTATTTCAATCCGGGGGAAGATCCGGGGCTGTCCGCGGACGAGTTTGAGTTTATGAAGAGGGGCGGGGTGCAGCCGGAGGGCATTTCGCGCGAAGGAAACGCTCCGGAACGCGGGGCGACGCTAGGTTACCTGCTGCGGCAGCCCAAAGTTTACGGATTGGGATTGGGCTGGGGCGCATACAACTACAGTTTTTATTTGCTGCTGACCTGGCTGCCCACTTATCTTTCATTCGCGCACCACGTGGACTTGCTGCATTCGGTGATGTACACGAGCGTTCCGTGGCTGTTCGCGACCTTGACGGATTTGGTGGTGGGCGGATGGCTGGTGGACGCACTGATACAACGTGGTTGGGACGCGAGCCGGGTGCGCCAGACGGTACTGGTCATCGGAACCAGTTTTGGATTGGGGATTTTGGGTGCAGCGCACGCACCTACTCCGCGGGCGGCGCTTTTCTGGATCAGCATCTCGCTGGGAGGTTTGGCGGCGGCGGCGCCGGTAGCGTGGACCGTGCCGTCGCTGATTGCGCCGCGCGAAAGCGTGGGGCGGCTGGGCGGGATCGTGAATTTCTGCGGGCAACTGGGGGCGATTTCGGCGCCGATCGTTACCGGGTACGTGGCGACGGTCACGCACGCGTTTTCGTCGGCGTTTGCGGCCGCGACTGGAATTTTGCTGCTGGGAATTGGGGGATATATTTTTCTGCTGCGACGAATCGAACCGATTCCCGAGCCACAATGATGCGGCTGGGCGGCGATGGCCGATATTGAAGAGGTGAAGTTGATGGAACAGCGGTATTTTTTGGCGGCGGGGCTGGCGTGCTGGTTTCTTCTGGCGGTGATTAACGTTCGTGCGGCGGATCAGGGGAAATATCTGGTGTATATCGGGACGTATACGGAGCACGGCAGTAAGGGGATCTATGTTTGCGAGTTCGACAGCGCGACGGGGCGGCTGGGTTCGCCGAGACTCGCGGCTGAAACAGCGCAGCCTTCCTTCCTGGCCATTACCCGCGACCGAAAATTTCTGTACGCCGCGAACGAGACGAATCAGTTTAACGGCGCGGCGACCGGAGGATTGAGCGCGTTTGCGGTGGATGCGGCGTCGGGGAAATTGACGATGCTGAACCAGGTTTCATCGCGCGGCGGTGGACCGGCGTTCATCACGTTGGACCGCAGCGGGCGATATCTGCTGGCGGCGAATTATGATGGCGGCAACGGCGCGGCTTTCCGGTTGCTGGATGACGGAAAGATTGGAGAGTCGACCGGTTTTGCGCAGCATCAGGGCACCGGCCCGAATAAAGAACGGCAGGAAACGCCGCACGCGCACGCGATCGTGATGTCGCCGGACAATCGGTATGCGCTGGTGCCCGACCTGGGGATCGACGAGGTATTGGTCTACCCGTTTGAGGCGTCGAGCGGAGAGCTGGGCACGGCGCGCGTGGTGAAAACGAAGGCAGGCGCTGGGCCACGGCATCTGATTTTTTCGAGTGACGGGAAGATGGCATACGTGATCAACGAACTGGATTCGACGATCACGCTGTATTCCTATGACTCGGGCGACGGCGGGATGAATCCGATCCAGACGGTTTCGACGCTGGCCGCGGGATATGCCGGAGCGAACACGGCGGGAGAACTGGCGCTCGACGCGCGGGGGAAATTTCTGTACGCCACGAATCGCGGCGACGGAAACAGCATCGCGGTATTTGCGGTGAACCCGGCGAATGGAAGGCTCGCACTGATCGAGCGAGTGCCGACGGAAGGAAAGACGCCGCGGCACTTTGCGATCGACCCGACGGGCCAGTGGCTGGTGGTGGTGAATCAGGATTCGGATACGGTGATGACTTTTCGAATCGACGCGAAATCGGGAAGACTGAAGAAGGCCGGCCAGCCGGCGAGGATTCATTCGCCGGCGATGGTGGATTTTATGGCGCAGGGCGGTTCTAAATAAGCGGGCGCAAGGCGGATTCATGGGGAACGTAAAGGGATCATGAAAGAAACGTGGCGATGGTTTGGTCCGCAGGATCCGATTTCGCTGGCGCAGGTGAAGCAGGCCGGGGCGACGGGAATCGTGACGGCGCTGCACCACATGTATCGGGGCGAGGCTTGGCCGCTGGCGGAAGTGATGAAACGGAAGGCGGAGATTGAGGCGGCGGGGCTCGAGTGGTCGGTGGTGGAAAGTATTCCGGTACACAATTCCATCAAGTTGCGGTCAGGAGATTTTCGATTTTACGTGGATGCGTGGAAGGATTCGCTGCGGGCGGTGGCGCAGGCGGGCGTGAAGGTGGTTTGCTACAACTTCATGCCGGTGGTGGATTGGACGCGGACGGATTTGAAGTGGGCGCTGCCCTCCACGGGTTATGCGCTGCGATTCGATGCGATCGATTTCGCGGCGTACGACATGTTTATTCTGGCGCGAAAAAACGCGGAGGCGCAATACGACGGACGACGGGTGAACGCGGCCCGGACGCGGTTCGAGGATATGCCGGACGCGCGGCGCATTAATCTGGAGCGCACGATTATCGCGGGGCTGCCGGGCGCGGAAGCTTCTTATACGCGCGAGGAATTTCGGCGGCAGGTGAGCGAATACGAAGGGGTGACGGAGGAGGATCTGCGCGCCAATTTGCTGGCGTTCTTGCGGGAGATTGCGCCGGTCGCGGCGGAATTGGGCCTGCGGTTGTGCATTCACCCGGACGATCCGCCGTGGTCTTTGTTTGGGCTGCCACGAGTGATGTCTACCGCAGAAGATGTGCGCGCCATATTTGGCGCCGCCGATGTAGCCGCAAACGGCTTGACGTTTTGCGTTGGGTCATTCGGGGCGCGGGCGGACAACGATTTGGAAGGGATGGTGCGGGAATTCGCCCAGCGGATTCATTTCGCGCATCTGCGGCAGGTGCGGCGGGATGAGGATGGCTCGTTTTACGAGGCCGAGCACCTCGACGGAAGCTCGGACATGGTAGGGGTGGTACGCGCGCTGTTGGAAGAGGAAGCGCGACGGAGGCGTGAGGGGCGGGCGGATGCGGAGATTCCGATGCGGCCGGATCATGGACATTTGCTGGCAGACGATATCGACAAGAAAACGAATCCGGGATATTCGTATGTGGGGCGGTTGAAAGGGCTGGCCGAGCTGCGGGGCGTCGCGCGCGGGCTGAGTTATTCCTAGTTTTTTGCATCGCAAGCAATCCAAAAC
>Ga0302177_10000157_pt1 | contig 57450 bp, 52 predicted proteins | sample I_Palsa_E1_2_FD_198780 | JGI IMG/M metagenome (GOLD analysis project Ga0302177, IMG submission 198780) | Peat permafrost microbial communities from Stordalen Mire near Abisko, Sweden - I_Palsa_E1_2 | ecosystem: Environmental > Terrestrial > Soil > Palsa > Peat permafrost | place: Sweden... | reverse complement strand
TGCTCCGCGCTTCTTTCAGACCTAACCTCACGGTTTGATCCTTGCGCTTCGCTATCACTTCACCTCCATCCGGTTGTGAAGAGGACTTGCACCTCCTAGCTGTCGAACATGCTCGGCACACCAAAAAGAAAGAGCGCCGACCAACGGCGCCCTTTCCAAATTTCCACTACGAATGAGGATTAGGCCTTTTGGGCCTGGCGGCGAAGGAAGGTAGGAACGTCCAGATCATCCACGGGAACTTCCGGACTTACTTCGCGCACATTTTGCTGAACTTGATGAACCACGTTCGGCGGCGGCTCCGGCTGCGTTTCGGCCACATCAGGAGCGGCCTTCCAGGTCTTCGGGAGAAATGCCGGCCGTTCTTTCTCGCGTTTCTTGTTGGCATCCTTGAAGCCGGCTGCGATCACCGTGATTTTCACGGTGTCCTTCATCTGGTCGTCTTGAACCGCGCCGAAAATTATGTTGGCGTTCTCGTGTGCAGCCTTCTGAATGACCGAAGAGGCCTCATGCACCTCCTGCAGCGTCAGGCTGGAACTCCCGGAGATATTGATCAGGATGCCCTGGGCTCCCTGAATCGAATTATCTTCCAGCAAAGGGCTGGCAATCGCCCGGTTGGCAGCATCCACCGCGCGATTCGAACCGGTGGCCACGGCGGTACCCATCACCGCGTACCCTTGGCCGCGCATGATGGCCCGCACGTCGGCAAAGTCCCGGTTGATGATGCCGGGAACGGTAATGATGTCGGAGATGCCTTGCACCGCTTGCCGCAGGATGTCGTCGGCGATTCGAAACGCGTCGAAAAAGCTGGTTCCACGCTCCACCGTCTCCATCAGCCGCTCGTTGGGAATTACGATCACGGTATCGACCGCGCCAATCAGTTCTTCCAGCGCCTGTTCCGCCTGTAACATTCGGCGCTTTCCTTCGAACGCGAAGGGCTTGGTCACCACCGCCACGCTCAGCGCGCCCAGCTCACTGGCCAGTGATGCCACCACCGGAGCCGCGCCGCTACCGGTACCTCCGCCCAGGCCGGAGGTGATGAAGATCATGTCCGAACCTTCCAGCGCTTCGATTATTTTCTCGGTGTCTTCCAGCGCCGCTTTGCGCCCGACTTCCGGATTCGCTCCAGCGCCCAAGCCCTTGGTCAGCTTCGCGCCCAGTTGCAATTTCACCGGCGCCTGCGACAGCTTCAGCGCCTGCAAATCGGTATTCGCGGTAATAAATTCGACGCCTTCCACTTTCGCCCGGATCATGCGGTTAACCGCATTGCATCCGCCGCCGCCGACGCCGATCACTTTGATCTTCGCCGGTGACAATTCTTCGCTAAAGCTCATACGGATCCCCATATCTTTGTTCATGCGTCCCTCAGCCTTCCCTAGTTCACCGTTCCGCCGTGCAGGCAGGATCACGAGGCTCCGGCAAACATCGATTTAATTTTTGCTACGAATGTCCCTGCGCGTTGCGGCGAGCTGCGGCGCGCCTTCGCTCCGTACATCACCAGGCCAATCACTGTGGCGTATTCCGGCTGGGCTACCAGCTCGGGCATATCGCCGAGCCCTTTGGGTTCTGCAATTCGCACCGGCAGATGAAATGTCGACTCCGCCAGCTCCACCAGACCGTGCAGCTTTGCTCCACCACCAGCGAGCACGAATCCAGCTGGAATTTGCTTGTCCAGGCCGGCGCGTCGCAAGTCGTCGCAGATCAGCGCCAGCAACTCCTGCGCGCGCGGCTCGATAATTTCCGTCAGGGTATTCACAAAAATCGTCCTGGGCGGACGGTCGCCGACGCTGGCGATTTCGATTGCGCCATCTTCCTGAATCGATGCCATCGACGCACACCCATGATGGCGCTTAATTCGCTCCGCTTCCGGAATCGGAGTCCGGAGTCCCACCGCCAGATCGTTGGTAAAGTGATCTCCGCCGATGGCTACCGCGCCGGTGTGCCGTACCACTCCCCCACCGTACCCAATCAGCTCGGTGGTGCCTCCACCAATGTCCAGAAGGCAGCAGCCCATTTCGCGCTCGTCCTGCGTCAGGCAGGATTCCGCAGAGGCCAAAGGCTCCAGCACCGTATCGCTGATCAAAATTCCCGCGCGATTCGCGGCGGTCACCAGGTTTTGTGTGGCGGCCACCGAGGAGGTGACCAGATGAACATTCGCTTCCAGGCGCTGCCCGATCATCCCAGCCGGATCGCGAATTCCTTCCTGCGCATCCACCAGAAATTCGTGGGGCAGCACGTGCAGCACTTCGCGGTCTTCCGGAAGACTGATGTTTCGGGCCGCATCGATACTGCGACGAATATCTTCGCGCTCAATATCTCGCTTGCGATTCCCCAGCGTCACGCCGCCGCGGCTGTTCACTCCGCGAACGTGATTTCCCGCCACCCCGATGATCGCCGATTCTACCGGGACGTTGGCCACGCCCTCGGCCTCTTCCACCGCGCGGCGAATCGAACTTACCGTCGAATCCAGATTTACAATCAATCCTTTGCGCAATCCTTTGGACTCTGCCGCGCCCAACGCCAGGAAGCGCACCTGATCGTCGTCCAGTTCCGCGATCAGCACACACGTTTTGGTACTGCCGATGTCCAGCCCGATTAGATATTTGTCTCTCTTTGCCAAATCGGCTCCCGCCGCAAATCTATTTGGTTCTCGCTGCCGTCACGACATTCGCGTCTGGATTCAGGATCACCTGCCGCGCATACTGCAAATCGATCGAGCGCACCCGGCCGTTGTTGGCCTGCCATTGCGCGAAGTTGTCCACCACCATGCGGTACTTGGTGACAAAGTCGCTTTGCCCGAAATCGATGGACACCGCCTGCGCATCGGCGGTAGTGGTGATTCCGGTCATCACCGCTCGCAAATTTTTGGGGCTGGCCAAATCGATTTCGCTGACCCGATCCGAGGACCCGCTGCGTACCATGTCGATACCCTTGAGGAATTCCTCATACGTTTGCATCCGCTTGCCGCGATCTTCACGGGGCATGCTCTCGGTGAGGCCGGTCACAATGGGAAACTGAAAATCTTCGCCACGCGGACGATCCAGAATGACCCCATGTGAATCGATGAGCGCGAGCTCCGTTCCGTTACGCAAGAAAGCAATCGGAGCGCGTTCGGTGATTTCCACCCGAATACGATTCGGTAGAATCCGCTGCACGCTGGCCGACTCCACCCACGACAACTCTTCGAGCGCGCTCCGCCGCATGTCTAGGGGAATGCTCAGAACGCTGTTACCCCGGTCGCGCGCGAACTGCTGTAGCACCGCATCCCGGCTCACCATGTGATTGCCGCTTAATTCCACCTGAGAAGGCTTGAGCAGCAGCAGCTGGGGTGAATGCAGCAGCAGTCGCCACAGCAACGCTGCGCCGATCACGGCAGTGGCCGTGGCCACGCCCAACATCAGCACCCGGCGATAAATGGATAAACTTTTCCCGCTAAATTTCTTGCGACGGATTTCCACCGGCTTCTGCCGCCGCAGATAGCGTGGCTCGTCTCCGCCAAGAAGTTCTGGACGATAGGACTCCGAATCGGCGGGAGCGCTCCGAGACATGGTTTTTACGCGTTCCAAACGACAACCTCGTGCTGAAGTTCCACTCCAAATGCAGAATGCACTCTTTCGCGAACGTCGGCAATCAGCGAAAGCATGTCGGCAGCCGATGCCGACCCGGCATTCACAAAAAAGTTTGCGTGGCGGTCGCTAATTCGGGCGTCACCGACATGCAGGCCTTTCAGGCCCAATTCGTCGATCATGCGTCCGGCAGACGCTCCTGGAGGGTTCTTAAAGATGCATCCGGCGCTTTTTTGTCCCAGCGGTTGGCTTGCGCGGCGTTTCTCGTTGCAGATACGAATCCCTTGAAGAATTTCTTTGAACGGCTTGGAGGGAAGTTCCAACGTCACCGCGAGCATCATATCATCTGCCGCAAATGAGGTGTGCCGATATTCAAAGGAAATCTGCTCACCCTTGAGGATTTCTATCTTGCGTTCGCTCGCGCGGTACAACTTCACCTCTCGCACGTAGGTTCCGATCTGCATGCCATACGCGCCGGCGTTCATTCGCAGCGCTCCCCCGACGGTCCCGGGCACCCCGATCAATCCTTCCATCCCACCCAGGTCATTTTTGGCACAGAACGTCACCATCCGCCCTAGGTCGGCGGCTGCGTCCACATGCGCGTGGTTCCCGTCGATCACCACATCGGGTTCCGGCCGAACCAGCTGCATCACCACCCAGGGAAGCTCTCCGTCGCCCATGAGCAGGTTCGAACCGCCGCCGACGAACCGGTACGGCACTCCATTCGCAACCAGCAGATTCAGCAGCTGCGGAATCGAATCGTGCTTCCTGATGCGAAGCAAGTCCGTGGTGCCCCCAATACCCAGGGAAGTGAGTGCGGTCATCGCCGACCGGGCGCGTAGCTCCACGCCTAGTTCCGGTAATGCCGCGATTACCTTGGGATCGTCAACGCGCATGGTGAGTAGGATGCTCCGTTCCGAGCAATACCATCAGCTCGTTACTCGCGCGGCTGACATTTCCCGCGCCAATGGTCATGATGGCATCCCCCGGCCGCGCCTCTTGTAGCAAATACTCGATACTTTCCTGCATGGAACCTAGGTAAACGACGTTCTTATGGCCCGCGTCGCGTACCGCAGTGGCCAGCGCTTCGGCGGTGACCCCTGGGATGGGCGCCTCGCTCGCCGCGTAGATGTCCGTCAGCACCAGGATGTCCGCCAGATTGAAAGCCACCCGAAATTCGTCCCAAAGGTGCTGCGTCCGGCTGTATCGGTGGGGTTGAAACAAAACCAGCAGCCGGTCGAAACTGCATCCCCGCGCCGCTTCCAGTGTGGCGCGAATTTCCACCGGATGATGACCGTAGTCATCGATCACGGTTAGACCGTTCACCACCCCCTTAACGTCAAAGCGCCGCGCCACACCCGAGAACTTCTCCATTCCCTCCCGAATCCGGTCGGCCGGAACGCTCAGATATAACGCAACGGCCGCCGCGGCCGCCGCATTTCGAACGTTATGAATACCCGGGGGATGCGGCAGGCGAAAAACTCCCAGGTCCTCGCCGCGATACGTCAGCCGGAACCGGCTGCCCCAGCCCTCCAGCTCGATCTCGCTGATCACCAGGTCCGCTTGGTTCGAAACCCCATAGGTAATGATGGGGCGCTTGATCTTCGGAATGATCGCTTGGACGTTGGGCTCATCCAGGCACAGAATCGCCGCGCCATAAAACGGCACACGGTTCACGAACTGCGTGAAGCACTCCTGAATGTCGTCCAGCGAGCTGTACTGGTCCAGATGCTCGCGATCGATGGTGGTGACCACCGCAACCACCGGAGCCAGCAGCAAGAAGCTGCGATCGCTTTCGTCCGCCTCTACAACAAAGAATTCGCCCTTGCCCAGACGTGCGGTGGTCCCGGCCTGGTTGACCCGGCCACCCACCACAAAGGTGGGATCCAGATGCCCTGCGGCGAGCACCGAGGCCACGATCGACGTGGTAGTGGTCTTGCCGTGCGCGCCGGCTACCGCAATGCCGTATTTCAGCCGCATCAGTTCCGCCAGCATCTCCGCGCGTGGAATCACCGGAACTTTTCGCTTGTGAGCCTCTTCCACCTCGGGATTATTGGTTCGAATTGCCGATGAGGTCACAATGACGTGAGCATCTTCCACATTGCTAGCCTCATGGCGCGCATAAACCGTCGCCCCCAGATTCTGTAACCGCTCGGTAATCGGCGACGGCCGGGTATCCGAGCCCGACACCGAGTAACCCAGCGTCAGCAACACCTCGGCAATTCCACTCATTCCAATACCGCCAATTCCTACCAGGTGAATGCGCTGAAAATTCCGAAATGAAACCATCACCGTGTCCTCAAGAACCCGTCGTACTTGTTCGCGGTTGGGCCGCGCTGGCCCGTTGCTGGCGCGCCGGCAATGCCACTTCTTCGATCAGATTCACAATCTCTCGCGCCGCATTCGGACGCGCCAGCTTTCGCGCCGCCGCTCCGATATTCGTAAGCTCCCAGGGCTGGTCCAGCAGCGAGAAGATCGCCTTGGTAAGTCGTTCCGCGGTAAGCTCCGACTCCGGAATCACCCGGCCCGCGCCGGCTCCCTGCAGCTCCTGCGCATTACGCAACTGATGGCTGTCGGTGGCCGCACCGAACGGTATGAAAATCGCCGCGCGTCCAGCCGCAGCAACCTCTGCGGCGGTAATCGCTCCAGCTCGGCACACAATCAGGTCCGCCCAGGCGAAACGCTCGGCCATGTTGCCAAGAAAAGGCACCACCTCGGCCAAATATTCCCGCCGCGCATACGCAGTTCGCACCGCGTGGTAATCGCGCTCGCCGGTCTGATGCACAATCGATAATTCATCCTTCCGCGCCGCCAATTGATCCATGGCATCCACGAAGGTGCGATTGATCACCAGCGCTCCCTGGCTGCCCCCGGTCACCAACAGACGAAACGGCTTTTCCGGCACTCGCGACCCGATCGCGAAGAATTCCTCCCGCACCGGACACCCGGTGACAACTCCCTTTGGTCCCAGCGCTCGCGCAGAACGCTGGTAGCCGGCGGCAATCCTCCGCGAAATTCGCGCCAGCACTCGATTGGTGAAGCCCGGCTCGGCATTGGGCTCGAAAATCACGTTGGGCACGCCGTTCATCCAGGTAGCCAGCATCATCGGCCCCGCGGCATAGCCTCCCACTCCAAAGGCAGCAACCGGGCGATGCTTGTGAACCACCCGCGTCGCGTCGACCAAACCGGGGCCCAGCATTGCCAAATTTTTCGCCAGCGTAGTCCCGCCTTTGCCCTTCAGCCCGGCCACCCGTAGCGTTTCCAGAGGAAGCCCCGCTTGCGGCACCAATTTCATCTCCAACCCGCGTTCTGTTCCCACCAGCACCACGTCTCGCTCCGGTCCTCGGGACATCCACTCGCGCGCAATGGCGATCGCCGGAAACACGTGCCCTCCGGTACCGCCGCCCGCAATCAACAACTTCATCGTTGGCGTTCCCGCGTCGCTCACTCCATTACCATGCGGGTTCGCCGGACTGCTGCGAAATGTTCAGAAGCACGCCGGTGGCCAGTAGCATCACCAGCAGACTCGATCCGCCATAGCTTACAAACGGCAGCGGAATGCCTTTGGTCGGAACCATTCCCAGCACCACCGCAAAATTGATCAGCGTCTGGTTCATCACCATCGCGGTGATGCCCAGCGCGAGCAGCCGTCCGAATCCGTCCTGTGCTGCGAACGCCGCTCGCAATCCTCTCCATCCGTAAATTCCGAAAAGTGCTATCACCAGGATGGCCCCGATGAGTCCCAGCTCCTCGCAAATCACCGCATAGATAAAGTCGGTATGTGCTTCCGGCAAGTAAAACAGTTTCTGCTTGCCCTCCATCAATCCAACACCGGTAAAACCACCGGAGCCCACGGCAATCAGGGATTGCAGCAGTTGGAAGCCGGACCCCAGGCGATCGGAATCGGGATTCAGGAACGCCATGAACCGCGCCTGTCGGTAGCCTACGTGCGAAATCAAAAAATAAAGCATGGGCAGCGCGGCGGCCGCGCACACCGCGATCCATTTCCAGGACAAGCCCGCCACAAACAGGATTGCCGTGGCAATCAGCGCGATGTCCACCGAGGTACCCAGGTCGGGCTGCAACACGATCAATGCCACGAACACAAGAATCGGTCCTGCTGCCGGCAAAATCGTTTGCAGGAAGTCTTCCTTGCAGAATTCCATGCCCGCGGCGTTGCGGCGCTTCAAATCCAGAAACCACGCCAGATAAAGGATGATCGCCAACTTGGCCAGCTCCGAGGGTTGAATTCCCAGCGGACCGAACTTGATCCACCGGTGCGTCGCGTGAGACTTATCCAGAAAGAAGGTTCCGATCAGCATCAGCAACACCACGCAAACCGCCGTGTACACCACCGCAGGCTCGCGAAGCTTGCGGTAATCGGTCCTCATTAGTGCGAACATTCCGAACAGACCCAGTAGCAGCCAAGCCGACTGCCGCAACAAAAAAATATACGAGCGCCCGTACTGATGTTCCGCCGTAACCGCCGACGCGCTGAATACCATCACCGCCCCAAGCAGGCACAACGCGAGGGTCACTCCGAACAGCCACCGATCGTTCTCCAAACGTCTTGGCATGTTTTCAGCTCCCTTTTGAAGCGCGGCGTGGCGCTGCCGCGCTTTCTTTCGCAGTGCCGCGGGCCACCACGTTCGAACTTGCTGTCACCGCGCCACGCTTTTCGATCTGCCGCACTAATTCTTTGAAAACGCGCCCGCGATGCTCATAGTTTTCGAATTGATCAAAGCTGGCACAGGCCGGAGCGAGCAAAACCACATCGCCGGGCTGCGCGACATGCCACGCCATCTCGACCGCGCGCTCTAACGTCGCCGCCCGCTCGATCCGCACACGGCCAGCAATCTGTGACTCAATCTTCTGCGCTGCCGCCCCAATCAGCAACACCACCGACGCCTTTTGGTGCAACGGCTTACGCAGCGCCGTGTAGTCGCTTCCTTTATCTTTTCCGCCAAGGATGATCAGCACGCGGCCGGGAAAAGCCCCCAGGGCTTTGAGCGTCGCGTCTACGTTGGTAGCTTTCGAATCGTTGTAGTAACGCACGCTGCCAACTTCCGCGACAAACTCCAGTCGGTGCTCGACCCCCGCGAAGGTCCGAACACCTTCCGCGATAGCCTGGGCGTTGGCGCCGGCAAGGCGGGACGCCGTCGCCGCTGCAAGAACATTTTCCAGATTGTGCTCGCCAACCAGGGTGATGTCCTGGCGTCGCGCCAAAACTTCTTCCTCGCCGTCGCGGCAGAATACGATTTGGTCGCCTCGCACAAACGAACCCTGCTGCACGCCTCCGGTTCGGCTGAACCAGTAAACCGCCGCGCCGCTCGGCGCCAGAGGCCGCGTGGCCGGATCGTCGGCATTCATCACCGCAAAATCTTCGGCCGTCTGATTTTCGAAGATCCGAGCCTTCGCTGCCGCGTAACGGTCCATCGTTAGGTGACGGTCCAAGTGATCTGACGTAAGGTTCAGAAACACGCTGATTCGCGGGCGAAACTTCTCCACCAGTTCCAGCTGGAAGCTGCTCAGCTCGGCGACCGTCACGGTCTCCGGGCCGGTTCGCTCCACGCAAGAGATCAGTGGAATGCCGATATTCCCCGCCAGCAAGGTAGGAAACTTGGCCAGCTCCAGGATGTGCGCGATTAGCGATGTCGTAGTCGTTTTCCCGTTCGATCCGGTGATGCCGATCAGCATCCCGTGCAGAAATCGATACGCCAGTTCGATCTCGCTCCAAACCGCAACGTTACGTTTTCGCGCGGCCAATAGCAGCGGCGCATCCGCGGGAACTCCCGGACTAGGCACAATTAAATCTTGCTCGGCGATGCGGCTATCACCATCGCCGCCGAATTCCAGCTTCACGCCGGCCGCCCGCAACTTGTCAGCGACCCCACCCACTTGCGCTTCCGGGCGCGATTCCGTCGCGGTCACCCGCGCTCCGCGTGCCGCACAGAATAACGCCGTCGCCACGCCGGTCCGGGCCAGACCAATCACCAGCACGCGTTTGTTTTTTAGTTCCATCGCTGCCAGATCAAAATCCTTCTTATCGTGCACCTTCAGCACCGTTTCTTACCGCAACTTCAGCGTGGTCAGCGCAAACAACGCGAAAACCAGCGCCACGATCCAGAATCGGACGATCACCTTCGATTCGCTCCAGCCCATCAACTCAAAATGATGATGAATCGGCGCCATGCGAAATATGCGCTTACCGCGCAGCTTGAACGAACCCACTTGCAGGATCACCGAGAGCGCCTCAATGACGAAAATTCCGCCAACGAAAAACAGCAGAATCTCTTGTTTGATCACCACCGCAATGACCCCTAGGGTCCCGCCCAGCGATAGCGAGCCGACATCGCCCATGAACACTTCCGCCGGATGCGCGTTGTACCAGAGAAATCCCAGCGAAGCGCCTACCAACGCGCCGCAAAAAACCGTCAACTCTCCCACTCGCGGGATGTATCCGATGTCCAGGTAGGTGGCCAACCGATAATTGCTGCTCACGTAGGTCAGAATCGTCAGGGCGCCAGCGGCGATTACCGTGCAACCGATGGCTAGCCCGTCCAGACCGTCAGTGAGGTTCACTGCGTTCGAAGATCCCGCAATGACCACCGACACGAAAAGTAGAAATGGCAAAAATGCCAAAGGCCACAGGTGGGGTACCCGGAGCAACGAATGCACCACCAGGTCCGGATGCAAACGCTTTAGAAACGGAAACACCAATTGAGTTGAATACTCTGCGTGTGTCGCCAGCCCCAGTAGTCCGATGCCGACCACGAAACTCACCAGTATCTGGAGCGAGAATTTCTTCGCGCTGGTCAGCCCTAAATTCTGCTTCTTGGCCACCTTCGCGTAGTCATCCACGAATCCGATGGCCGCAAATGCCAGCAGCGCGAACATCGCCAGCAGCACGAAACCGCTGGTCAGGTCCGCCCACAGCAGCGTCGGAATCAATGTCGACAGCACAATCAGCACGCCACCCATGGTCGGCGTGCCCGCCTTCTTCTGGTGCCCTTGCGGCCCTTCTTCCCGGATGTATTGACCGATCTGCAGTTCGCGCAATCGTCGGATCAGCCACGGACCAAATACAAATGCCAAAAACATGGCGGTCAAGCTTGCGTACACCGTGCGCACCGTGATGTACCGGAAAACGTTCAGGGGGCTAAAATAGCGCTGCAGAACCTGGTACAGGAGGTAATAGAGCATCTAGTGTCGAACCTGTTCGGCCGATGCGGCGGGCACCGCCGGGGAGCCCGGCTGCCGCGCCAGCACCGCATCCACGATCCGCTCCATCTTTACCCCGCGCGAGCCCTTCACCAGCAACAGGTCCCCACTTTTCACAAAGTCGGCCAGAAAATTTGCAGCATCCTCCGAAGACGGAAAAACTTTGGTCTGCGACTTGGGCATTCCGGCGTTGGTCGCGCCTTCTACGATCTCCGCCGCGTCCCCTTCCACCCCAATCAGCCAATCGATCTTCCCGGCTTTTCCGGCCGCGATCCCGCATTCGCGGTGGAGTTCCCGCGAGGTCAGACCCAACTCGCGCATCTCGCCCGCCGCCAAAATCCGCCGCCGAAATCCAGGGGTCTGCGCCAGCACATTGATCATCGCGTGCAGCGCCGCCGGGCTGGAGTTGTAACTGTCGTTAATCAGCGCCGCTCCGTTGGCGAGTCGTAGCAACTCACCGCGCATGGCTGGGGCCCGAAGTTCGCGCAGCGCGTTCGGTGCGTCCTGCGCACCGATGTCCCATGCACTTGCTGCTGCCAGCGCCGCCAAAGCATTGGAAATCACGTGCCGCCCCGCTAACGACAACTCCAGTCGCGCACGCTTCCCGCCATGGGCCAGCACGAAGCTCGATCCCAACGCACCGCGATCTTCGATCTCTTCAGCGCGAAAATCCGCCGGCTTCTCGATTCCGTACGTCAACACCCGCCCCGGCGCACGCGACGCAAACGCCGCCACTCGGGCATCGTCGGCATTCAGCACCGCCAGCGAGGCCGGTCCGTTCAGCCCTTCGATCAACTCGCGCTTGGCCAACGCTATCGCGTCCACCGATGCAAAAAATTCCAGGTGGGCCGGCGCCACTCGGGTCACCACCCCTACGTCCGGCCGCGCGATTTCCGCCAGCCGGGAAAGTTCGCCTTGCCGAGACATTCCCATTTCCAGCACCGCCGCCTGATGCGTTTCATCCAGCCGGAACAACGTCAGCGGCAAGCCGTACTCGTTATTAAAATTTCCCTCGGACTTCAGGACCCGCAGCTTGGTGCCCAGCAATGCCGCCAGGATCTCTTTCGTTGTAGTTTTCCCGACGCTGCCGGTGACCCCCGCAATCTTGCCGTTCCAGGCCTTCCGCACCGCCCGTGCAAGTTGCTGAAGGGCCACAAAGGTGTCGCCGACCGGTAGAAACTGTTCCCGTATCCGCTCCCGGTAACGCCCCAATTCGGCAGTGTCGACCATGGCCGCGATCGCTCCGCGCTCCAGCGCACCCGCAACATGATCGTGTCCGTCGTGCCGCACTCCGTGGATGGCAATAAACAGTTCCCCCGAACCTACCGTCCGAGAATCAATCGACACGCCGGCCACCCCGGCCATGGGGTTGAGTCCGGTCCCCGGCCGAGCACCCACCGCGTCAGCCACCTGTGCAATCGTCCAGCGCATAAATGCCTCAAAGGATTCCGCTTGCGTTGATACCAACCGGTCGGTTGGTGTTCACCTTTTTGAGCGGTCCGGCTCACATCGCTTCAGCATGGACCCCAGCGCCGCGTATCGGCAAATCAACATTGCGCGCTAGGTTCCAAATTCTCGCCCGGGCTGTTCGTGCTCGTAGCCGCGTTCGCGCAACGCTTTCCGGGCCATGTGCCGGTCGTCGAATTCCAGCGTGGTGTCCGCCAGAATTTGATAATTCTCGTGACCTTTGCCGGCTAGAAGCACAATGTCTCCTGGTCGCGCCTGGTCCATGGCTAGTCCAATCGCTGCTTCGCGATCTGGCTCGATCAAATATTTCCCGCCGGCCTTCTGTACTCCCACCACAATGTCGCTAATGATCTTCAGTGGATCCTCCTTTCGGGGATTGTCGTTCGAAAGAATCGTCAGATCGCTGAGCCGTCCGCTCACTTCGCCCATCACCGGACGCTTGGTTCGGTCCTTTGCCCCGCCGCAACCAAATAGCGTGATAATCCGCCCCTTGGGATGCAGCTCCCTTGCGGTTCGAATCAGGTTTTCCAGCGCATCGTCGGTGTGCGCAAAATCCACCACCAAAAAGTATGGTTGCCCGAAATCAATCCGCTGAAAACGACCTGGTACGCTCTTCAAATTTCGAATGCCTGCTGCAATCGCTTCATTGGAGATTCCCACCGCCTGCGCGGCGCCGATCGCCGCCAGAATGTTGTAGACATTGATGCGCCCTACTAGTGCGGAGGAAACCTGCACTTTGCCGCAAGGGGTCTGCGCGGTGAATGACAATCCGGAAAACGTGAGTTGAAATTTCTTCGCGGTGATTTCCGCGCCTAGTTCCAAACCGTAGCTGATCGCGCCATTTACCGTACTCGCAAGGCGCTTTCCGTAGGCATCATCTGTGCTAATGATCGCCGCATCTGGCGCGCCCGCTCCGGTGCCCTCGAACAGCCGCCTCTTCGCCGCGAAGTAATCATCGAAGTTCTGATGAAAATCCATGTGCTCGCGGGTGAGGTTCGTGAACACCGCCACCCCAAAATGACATCCCCACAGACGGTCCATCGACAATGCGTGCGAACTCGCCTCCAGCACCGCGAAGCGACCGCCGGCATCGCGTATTTCGGCGAAAAATCTTTGTAAGTCCACCGATTCCGGGGTGGTGTTGGGCGCATCGTAAGTTCCGAGCGGCGTGTGATACCCAATCGTTCCGAATAGCCCGGTCTTCGCGCCGGACGCCTTCACGATCGCGTCGATCAGCGACGCCGTGGTGGTCTTCCCGTTGGTGCCGGTAATCCCGATCAGTTGCAATGCACTCGCGGGATGCCTGTAGAAATTGGCCGCTGCCAGCGCCAACGCCTTGCGCGGCTCGGCAACTTGGATCCAGGCAACCTCGCCAGGAACTGCCGCGGGACACGCCGATTCGCTTACGACCGCGACCGCCCCCGCAGCGATCGCTTTCTCCACGAACAGATTTCCGTCGGCTTTCGCTCCGGTCAGCGCAAAAAAGATCGCACCTGGTTGCGTCCGCCGCGAGTCGCAGCTGACTTGCATCACCTCGGGCTGGTCTCCGGCAAGCGTAGCCCTCGCTTCAATCCCTGCGAGCACCGCACGCAAGTTCATGCTGGGCCCTGGATCGCCGCCGGACTTGGAGACACCATGCGACTCTCTGTAAAATCCGGCGACCGCTTCGTGATCCTGAATCGGTATTTCCATTTGCCTCGTTCGATTCGCAGCACACCATCCACTGTGCGAATTCTCCAGCGCGGCCGATGCTGCCGCCAATTCTGCCTAGCGTCGCGCACCTTTGTGCGGCGCCTTGACCGTCTTATAGGCCAGGGCTCCAAACTCCACGGTAACTTTCGCGCCGGCTTTCACCTGGGAGCCCGCTGGTGGCGTTTGCTGCGTTGCAAGACTGCTGCCAATCAGCACCGGATCAAGCCGAAGCCGCAAGCACGTCTCGGTAACTTCCCGCATGGTTTTCCCGGAAAAATCCGGTATTTCGACGTCTCCGCCCTCATCAGTGGGCATCGCCACTTCTGGTGGATTCGTTGGGGCATGTGCTGGAGAACTGCTCGGCCCATGCGCCGAAGCAGACACCGGCGCGACCACCGGCAGCTCGGTATCCGATGCTGGCCCCTCACCGGGCTGCGCCGGAAAATCGATCGTGCTGAAATCCTCCGTCGAAGTTTCCTCCACCGACTCGTGCTTCTGGTACGCCGCCTGCACCAGCCGTGCGTTCACCGGCACGTCGCGCGGAACTTCCAGATAGGGCAATACCTGTTCGGCGATTCGCTTGAACACCGGTGCGGCCACTGACCCGCCTTCGTGCAGTCCGACCGGGGAGTCCAGCGCGATCAGAATCGTAACCGCTGGATTATTGATGGGCGCGAATCCCGTGAACGACGCCACGAATTGCGTTGGAGAATAATGATGTGTCGCGGGATCAATCTTCTGCGCCGACCCGGTTTTACCCGCGGCCGTCCATCCGTCCAAACGAGCCAGCGGAGCCGTGCCGCCCGGCAAAATCACGCCTTCCATCGCGCGGGTCAGGGTCGCCGCCGTTTCCGGTTGAATCACCCGCCGTGGCTCCGGCAACCCTCCAACTGTGCCGTCCTGGCTAGCTGATTGTTCCGCTCCAAATCTAACCACCTGAGGCTTGTACAGCAACCCGCCATTCCCAATCGCCGAGACCGCGGTGATCAATTGGATCGGCGTAACCCCAACTTCTTGTCCCATCGCCACCGCGCCAATTGAAATCGCCGACCATCGCCCCAATGGACGCAAAATGCCGCGGCTCTCCCCCGGCAAATCCAACCCAGTCGGCTCTCCGAAACCAAACGCGTGAATGTAATCGTAGAATTTTTGCTCCCCTACCCGCACCGCAATCTTAATCGCACCCACGTCGCTGGATTTCGCCAGAATCTCCGACACCCTCAGCAACCCAAATCGTTTGTGGTCATGGATACGGCGCCCCGCCAATATGATGGATCCGTTCTCGCAATCGTACACGTCGTCCAGCCGGACGATTCCCTGGTCGATCGCCGCCGCCAAAGTGATCAATTTGAACGTCGAACCCGGCTCATACACCGCGCTCACCGAGCGATTCATCCTCGTTTCCGGGGTAACCGCGTTCGGCGCATTGGGGTTGAATGTCGGCCAGTTGGCCAGCGCAAGAATCTCTCCGTTGTTGGGATTCATTACAATCACGGTGCCGGCCATCGCGTGGGTCTTGGTAATCGCCGCGGCCAGCTCGCGTTGCGCGATGTACTGAATCTTTTCATCCAGGGTCAGCACCACATTCGCGCCACGCCTTCGATGAGCTTCCCCGCCGTCGAACCAGTGTTGGCGCGCGTCGGCCATCACGACAATCTTTTCGCCTTCTCCCCGAATCTTCCCGTCCAGTTCATATTCGATGCCGGCCAATCCTTTTTCATCCGGATCGACAAAGCCGAGCACATGCGCCGCCAGTTCGCGCTTGGGATAAAACCTCTGATTTTCCTCCTGAAAGTAAATGCCCTTGAGGTTCAGAGCCGCGACCGCTTCCACTTTCTCTGGTGGAAGCTTCCGGGACACCCAGGCGAACTGTCGCGAAGACTGAAACTTGGTGATCAGCACCTCCGCGGGAATGTTCACAACACCCGACAGCAGCCGCGCCGCCATCTGCTCATCCACGATCTCGCCCGGCACCGCATAGGCGGACTTGACCGGCACACTAATCGCCAGTGGATGCATGTTGCGGTCGTAGATCACTCCGCGCTTCGGGGTGATCTCAATGGTGCGTTGTTGTTGCCGCAGCGCGCGCGTCAAGTACTCCGCGTGCCGCACCAATTGCAGATACCCCAGCCGCCCGACCACTGCCGTGGTCCACAACAAGGCCACGCCGGCAACAATCAGCAAACGGACGTGGGCTCGGTTCTGGCGCATGGGGATCTAGATCGGTGAACGCTCCGGTTGGAAGTGAATGGGAGGGAAAGCAGCTTCGCTTTCGGATGGGACCATTAAAAAAGAAAGAGGGTATTCGGAGAGCGTCCGCGGTCTCACGCCAAGCTCTAACCCAAACTCACTGTTCGCGGTCGGGGCTCGCATACTGCGCTGCCGCCACTTCCGAGGCATTGGGGGCATCGTACTCCTGAACCTGGGTGGGGAGCGGTTGGGTCAGACCCAACTGGCGGCGCGCGATCACGTCAATGCGGCGGGGGTCACGCAGTCGTTCAATTTCCAGCCGCAATTCGGAGTTGAATGCCGTGAACTGGGTCTCTTTGGCCCTCAAGTCCTCCAGCTGAAAACTCAAATCGATGCAGTGAAAGTGCTGGTAGATGTACATCATGAAAAATACCGCCACCATTGCGCCCACACCCGCGGTGCGATAACAACCCCGCAAGCGCACCGGCTCGACGTGGCGTATCAACCGTGAGTTGTCGATTCTCTTCACGGTATGGAACTGCGTTGGTGCCGCTCGCTTTTTCCTCGACTTCATTCCGCCACTCTTTCCGCACATCGCAGTTTCGCGCTTCGGGACCTTGCATTCGTTGCCACTTCTTCTTCGGTAGGCTGGATCACGTGTCTGGTTAGCACGCGTAACGTGCCTTCGCGCTCTCCGCTTTGAAACGCGCGTTTGACCTGGCGGTCTTCGCCGGAGTGGTAACTCAACACCACCCATCGTCCGCCTGAATTTAATGTGGCCGGGGTCCGAGAAAGAAACTGCCCGAGTTCCTCCATCTCTCGATTCACCGCGATCCGCAGCGCCAGAAACGTTTTTGTTGCGGGATGCAGTCTCTGCCTTCCCCAGTGCTTTCGGGCCCCTGCCACAATCGTTGCCAGGTGCGCGGTATCCCGTATCGGTCGCGCTCGTACAATCGCCCTGGCGATTCTTCTGGAATCGTGCTCTTCCGCTTCCTGGTAGAGCATGTCGGCCATTTCCTTCTCCGGCCATCGATTCACAATTTCGTCCGCGGTCATTGCATCCCCCGCGTCCATCCGCATGTCCAGCGGTCCCGCTTCGCGAAAGGAAAATCCCCGCGCGGCTTGATCAAGCTGCATGCTCGACACTCCCAAGTCGGCCAAGACCCCGTCCACCCCGGGAATCCCCAACTCGTGTACGACCTCCGCCATCCTCGAAAACGGTGAGGCCACCAGCTTCACCTTCGTTCCGAAACTCCTCAGCCGCTGCTGCGCTAACTCCAGCGCCTGTGCGTCCCGGTCCAGGCTGATCAACCGCCCGGACGTAAGCTGCTGGGCGATGGCCTCCGAGTGTCCCCCGGCTCCGAGAGTTGCGTCGATGTAAGTGCCACTCGGTTTTATGTGCAGCCATTCCAGCACCTCATTTACTAACACCGGCGTGTGTGGCCTCGCTCCCGTCACCACCGCCGCCTTCTCAAGCTCTGGACACACTTCCGCAGTCGCGCAGCAAGACGCTTCGCGCCGGTTCCCAAGTGCTTTGTTCGTTCTGGCCCCGACCTAAATTCCCGCGTCCGCCAACGTCTTGAAATCCTCGTCCGTAAACGGCTGACCTTTCAAATCATCGAGGACCCGGGTGTGATTCATCACTTCAAGATAGTTCTGCACCCCGAACACATCTACGTCGCCTTTCATCTGCGCACTTTCGCGCAAGACCGCTGGGAGCAAGAGCCTTCCCTGCCCGTCCAGGTCGACCGTCTGGCCGAAGTAACTGGTGCGTAGCAAAAACTTTCGCTTGGCCTGGTTTTGCGATGGAATAGCTGCCAACTTGTCTTCTATCTCCGACCACACTCGCATCGGATAGACTCTTGCGGACTCGCCGGTCATACTGGTGACGTAAAACTGAGAGCCATATTCCTTGAGTGATTCCAGAAATATAGAAGGGATTTTCAGACGCCCCTTCTCGTCGACCCTCGCCGGACAATTTCCGCGCAGCTTCATTCATTCTGCTCATCAGTACCCCGCGGCTCATACTTCCGACCAACGCCGCGTTGGGATCGCCATCAAAAAAGAAGTGGTAACGAATTCCTCGTTGCACCACAGCCCTCTAAGCTTGTTCGATTCTTTCCTACTTTTGGCTACTTACGACCACTTCTCTCCACTTGTGGCCACATAATATGCGCGTTTAAAATCTTGTCAAGGGGAATCGCGCAAATTTCTGAAAATAGTTGAGGGAATTTTCTGCAGATCCATTTCGGAACTTCAACGCCACGCATTGTGCGCCGAACCGAAACAAATGACTATATGTTGTGGCGAATTCCCTGTGTTTATGCGGGTTTCCTAACCATCGCGTAATCGATCGGAACATTCCACTCACCGGTAATCACAACGACACGCGGTGTTTTCTTTTCGTCTCTTGTTCGCTGTTGGCGCTTTTGTTCGCGCTGCTTGCTCCCGGGATTCCCACTTTCTTGCTGCACATTCTTCGTGCTATGATCAGCAGGTTGCACGGTACGGTTTCCCAAGGAGCATTAACCATGGAATGGATCACTCCGCAGCACGAAGAAATTGACCTGAATTGCGAAGTTAGTTCGTACGCTAACGCCGAACTGTAGTTCCCTTGATTCTGGCTTGATTCTGGTTTGATCCGAGCCCCCGCTTTCCGGGCGGCAGTTTGTAGTGGCCGCCTTCTAAAGCGGGTGCTTTTGCGTTCGGGCCGCTTTTGTCCTGAGGGCGCTATTCGGCTAATTATTTCCGCTTCGTTCCCAGCAAGCCCGCCATGCGAATTAAAATCTTAGGCTCTGCCGCCGGTGGTGGATTTCCCCAATGGAATTGCGGTTGCCGCAATTGCCGCGGCCTTCGCGACAAGAGCCTCCACGCTACGCCCCGTACCCAAACGCAGATTGCCTTCTCCCCGGATTCCAAGCTTTGGTTTCTGGTGGGAGCGTCGCCCGACCTGCGTTCTCAGATTCTGGGCTTCCCGGCTCTCTCGCCCACTGCGGGCCCTTCGGCTTCAGACCGTCCCCGCTCACCCCTCGCTGGGGTCTTCCTTCCGAGCGCAGATGTCGACTCGGTTATGGGTCTGCTCCATCTCCGCGAGTTTCAATCCTTCTTTATTTTTTCCACCGCCGGTCTTCAACGCATTTTCAAGAAGGAAAACAAAATCTTCAGCGTTGTGGATCGCGCTGATCCTCCGGTCCGGTGGCAGACGCTCTCGAGTAAGGGTCGCCTCGGATGCCACTTATCGGAAAGTCCCGGTGAAGCGCCCGCATTCGTGTGTTCCTCATTTCCGCTCGGTGGCGCATATCCACACTACGTCAGCGAAGAATTGCGTCGCACGCTGCCGCCGGAAGAAGCGTCGATTGGCCTGGTCTTCGAACAGCGCGGCAAGGCTCTCTTCGTAGCGCCCTGCGTGTCCGGCACGAATTCGCAATGGACCAAGGCCGCCGCATCGAGCGATCTTACTTTGATCGACGGCACTTTCTGGAGCGACGACGAACTGATTCGCACTGGACGTAGCAAGAGAACCGGGCGGGACATGGGCCATCTCCCGCTGTCCGGCCCCGCCGGCTTACTCGCTCAGTTCCCGGCTCATGCCACCGGGCGCCGCGTTCTGATCCACATCAACAATACCAATCCGGTTCTTGACGAAGACAGCCCTGAACATCGCGCTGTGCTGGATGCTGGATTCGAAATCGCCTACGATGGGATGGAGTTCGAACTTTGAGCGCCACAACCGACCGCGCCGACCAGCCCCTGCTCTCGGAAACCGAATTCGTCGCCGAATTCCGCGCCATCGGAGCCGAACGCTACCACCACAAGCACCCGTTTCATCTCTTGATGCACGAAGGCAATCTCACTCGAGGGCAACTCCAGGCCTGGGCCCTCAACCGCTACTACTACCAGAGCCGCATCCCCATTAAGGACGCCGCTCTGCTAGCCCGCACCGAAGATCCCGCGTTCCGCCTGGTCTGGCGCAAGCGCATTCTCGACCACGATGGTGACGGTGTGAAACCCGGCGGCATCGAGAAGTGGCTGCGCCTCGTGGAAGCCACCGGGATCGCGCGCGAGCGTGCTCTCAGCGGCGATGGCATTTTGCCCGCCACCAGATTCGCGGTGCAGGCGTACGTCGATTTTGTCTGTACACGAACGCACCTCGAGGCCGTAGCTTCCTCGCTTACCGAAATGTTCTCGAAAGATCTGATTACGCTGCGTGTGGATCGCCTACGCCAGCACTATCCTTGGCTCGCTAGCGGACTCGACTATTTCACTGGCCGCCTCACCCAAGCTCCTGAAGACGCCGACTTCGCTTTGGCCTGGGTGGTCCGGCATGCGCGGACTCGCCACCAACAAGACCAGGCCCACGCAGCTCTTCGCGCGAAATGCGACATTCTATGGGCCCAGCTCGACGCTTTGTACTTCGCCTACGTAAACCCCGGCTGGCCTGCTCCCGGCGCCTTTATTCCTGCCGGGCATCAACCGGCATGACTCCATCCCCGGAATCGCGGCCGCGTCTTGCGCGGGGCTGCCGCCTCAACGACCAGAGCCAACAGCCACGCACGCTGCTGATGCCCGAACGCGCCCTTCGCCTCAACGGTCCCAGTCTGGAAATCGTCGAACGGTGCGACGGACAACACACCGTCTCTCAAATCGTGAGCGAACTTCAAACCATCTATTCCCAAGCCGTCCCCGAAAAAGTCGCGTCCGACATCCTCGGCTACCTAGTGCTTCTGCGCGACCAACGCGCCCTCGACTTCGACTAACGTTGCACGCGTCGTGACCAAAGTCTCTCACGCGCTCAAGACTCAAGCCATTCTCGAAAGGTGCACCGTCATTTCGACTGTTGATTGCTTGCCCCTGCTTGCCCGCAGCCTCGAAGGGAGCGATTCCTTGCACTCCGCGCTTGCGGAGTGTCGGCCTGCGTAGCCGGAGAAACTCGATCGATCCGTTCGCCTGCTGCTGTCCTTGCACCCACGCGACTCTGTTCGATCTGGGCACTCGCCGTCCAGCACACCAGTCCGGTCCCCACCCGCGACTCAGGTAAACTAGTCCTTGCGCACTCCGATGGCCATCCATCCCCTCGCTCTAGTCGCTGAGCTCACCCACCGCTGCCCGTTGCACTGCGTTTACTGCTCCAATCCCCTGGAAATGGCGGCGCGAGGCACCGAGCTCCACGGCGAAGTCTGGTCGCGCGTCTTCGCCGAAGCCGCGGCAGCAGGCGTCCTGCAAACCGATCTCACCGGTGGCGAACCGCTAGCCCGCCCGGACATTCTTGATCTGGTTCGCGCCGCCCGCACCTCCGGGCTGTACGTAAGCTTGATCACCTCTGGAATGCCGCTTGATGAGCTGCGGCTCGGCAAACTTATCGAGGCTGGCCTCGACCACATTCAGCTGAGTTTTCAGGGCGCCGAAGAGGAAACCGCCGCCGAAATTTCCGGCACAAAGACTCACGCCCAAAAACTTCGTGTACTGGAATGGTTTGCCAAAGTCAGGGTAGGGGTCACGCTCAACTTCGTCATCCATCGCCGCAACATCCACCAGCTGGAGGCCATGCTGAAGATTGCGGAGTCTTCCTCCGCCACCCGCGTGGAATTCGCCAACGTGCAATATTACGGGTGGGGCTTCACCAATCGCGAAAATCTGCTGCCCACACGGCAGCAACTGGATGATTCTCTGCTGACCCTGAAGTCCGCTCAGGAACGATTGCGTGGAAGGATTCGCATCGAGTATGTGGTTCCCGATTATTACGGGAAATATCCTAAGCCTTGCGTCGGGGGCTGGGGCCGTAAGCTCATGCTGATTACCCCGAGTGGCGATGCGCTTCCCTGCCACGCCGCTCAAGTCATTCCCGGCATGCGCTTCGACAACGTAAAAGACCGCAGCATCCGGGAAATCTGGGAAAACTCGGAAGCCTTTCAGAAATTTCGTGGTCAAGACTGGATGCAGGAACCGTGCAGAACGTGCGATCGTCGCGAAATTGACTACGGCGGGTGCCGCTGCCAGGCCATGCTCATGGTCGGCGATGCCGCCGCGACCGACCCGGTCTGCACCCTCTCACCCAACCGGGCAAAAGTCGATGCCATCCTTGCCTCATTACCTACAAAACTTCCCGGCGCTGAAATCGGCAACCGCGCCGCTGAACTCACGCAACTCGATCCTGGACAATCCGATCCACCGCTGATCAATCCTGCCTGGGTGTACCGCCCGAATCCGTCTTGATCCGCCGTGCCCATCGCTACGATTTCATGCCCCCGAATTAATTTGCGGAAATCGCCCCACTCACCACCGCCGGCCGCAGTCGCATCACCACCCGAAATACAAACACCAGACTTCCCAATAGCACCAGCACGCTAAACACCGTCAACGTCAGCGGCGCGCCGATGTGCTTCGCTACTCCGCCCGCGAGAAGCGATCCAAGCGGCTGCACGCCCATGAACATGGTCGCGTACACGGCCATCACTCGCCCGCGCAATTCGTCCGGAACCCGATTCTGCACCGTGGTATTGGCCGCCGCCATCAGCGACGTAGCCGCGAACCCGACCACAAAAATCGCGGCAGCGGAGAGCCACATGACGTGCGACTGCGAGAAAATCAGCAGGCACATCGAGCAGATCACCGCCATCGTCGCCATCCACCGTGCCAAACCTTTGTATTCGGTGCGCGACGCGAACTGCACCGCGCCCAGCACCGCGCCCACCCCCGCGGTACTCAGCAGCAATCCAAATCCCACCACGCCGCGATGCAGAACATCCTTCGCAAATACCGGCAAAAACACCGAATATTGCAATCCCAACAAACTCATCAAACTCAGCAGCAGCAAAACTGACCGCATCGGAAAATCGCTCATGGCAAAACGAAAGCCTTTCATAAAATTCCGGAATGGCGATCCGGTGGGTCGCTTGGCTACCCATTTCGGCAGTCTCATCGCCAACAACGCCGCGAGCACCGCCAGAAAACTCACGCCATTCAAAAAAAAACACCAGCCTTCGTGAAGCCAGGCCAGCGCAGCGGCTCCAATCGCTGGTCCCAGCACCCGCGCGCCATTGAAAATCGACGAGTTCAATGCGATGGCACTCGGCAAATCCTCCTTCCCGCCCACCATCTGCACTAGGAACGCCTGCCGGATGGGGACGTCAAACGCATTTACGATCCCCACCAGAAAAGCGATGAAGATCAAATGCCACACTTGAATCAAATGCATCAGCGTCAGTGCCGCCAGCACAAATGCCAGAATCATCGACAGCGTTTGCGTCCAGATCACCCCGATGTGGCGATTATAGCGATCCCCAACGTAGCCACCTGCCCAGGCCAGCGCCAGAATCGGGATTTGGTTCGCGAATCCGTACACTCCCAGTAAAGCCGCCGAATTGGTCAGTTTGTACACCAGCCAAAGCTGCGCGGTGGTCTGCATCCACGTTCCGATCAACGAAACGAGCTGCCCCGCAAAGAAAAGTTGGAAATTTCGGTGCCGCAATGCACCAAAACGTGTGGACACGAAGCGAAGCCTTTCTATCGGGCCCGGTACTTAACTGCTATTTTCTTTCCACGACGACTTCCACGATGACCCGCCGCAACGCCGCGTGTCAATGCAGCTTACCCATCTTGATCACGCCAATTTGTCGGAGCGTAGCTGGCCCCAAGGAGGGAAAACCTAAAAGGGAGGTGAACTTTGCAGAAGGAAACTTCAGCGGAAATACCGGGAGGCTAAAATGTCCGCTGCGCCGAGCCGCTACTCGTTAGGCCCTTCGGGTGCGCCGCCCACATGCAGATGGCTCAGATCGCGCAGGGTGCTCTGATCTTCTTCGCTCATCCCGCGAGTAAAGTTCGCATCGTTCAGCCGCTCATTGCGAGCAGACTCGGGCATATTCTGCAACACCCGCAGCCGTTGCTGAATCGCTTGCCGACGCGCTGGCGGCATCTGCTTCCACTTCGGCAGCACGTCATTCCGCACGTGATCGCGCTGCTCCGGCGTCATTCTTTGCCAAACTTGCGCGCGCTGCTTTAACTGCTCCTGCTGCACTGGAGGCAAATTCCGGAGCCGCTGCTCGTTCTGGGCAAGTCTCTGCCGTTCCATCGGCGTCATGCTGCGGAAGCGATCGCGCACATCCGGCGCAGGCCGGGTCTGATTCTGTGCCGCGGAAGGCCGATTCTGCGCAGCCGGAGCCGCAGCTCGACCGGTCTCCGCACGCTGCGGTGGACGATCGGTCCGATGCGTCGCGCGAGGATGCTCCTTGCCCCCGTGCTGCGCCCAAGCAGAAGGCGCCACCAGCGCAGCCGCCAGGGTCAGGCCGCACAACCATCCACCGAGTTTGAGTCCAAGTTTCATCTCACCTACATTTGTTGATTCGGGTCCGATGCATCATTCCCATCATCGGCCTTCACCGGTTGTGGAAGGTCCGTCAACGGCTCAAAGTTCGACAACACATCGTAATTTTCCAGCACCGGCATATCATTCACGATTTGCGCTTCGTCGATCGGCGGTCCGGCAGGTGCCCGGTCCGTTGGCCTCGAGCCAATCCAGATGGTCGCCAGCAGCAACATCGACGCCGCGAAGGCCACTCGCGGTGAGGGCGCCAACCACGCCCACCAACTTTGCTTCACCGGCTCAGCCGCCACTCGCGCTCGCACCCGCGCGTCAAACGCGCCCGACGGTTCGATCTGCGGCAACTCTTCCAGCAATCCCGACACCGCGCGGAATTCGCTTACCCGCACACGGCACGCCGCGCATCCTGCCAAATGCTTTTCCACCTCACGTTGTTCGCTAACCTTCAAGCGCCCATCCACGTACGGTAGAATCCGATTTTCCATTCGTTCACAACTCATATTGCCCATCCTTCTAACTCTGTCTAAACCCAAACTTCAAATCTCTTTCTTCTTTTCTTTCTTCATTCCATCCTTACTTCACTCCCTGCGCCACCAGCGGGGCCAACTCCACTCGCAGCGCCTCGTAGGCACGAAACAATAACGATTTCAGCGCGCTTTCCGAACATTCCAGAATCTTGGCGATCTCGTTGTAGTCCAGCTCCTGATACTTGTGCAGCAGCACCGCGGCGCGTTGCTTCTCCGGCAATTTATCGATGGCGTGTCGGATCATTTTGCGCCGTGCCTCCTCCACCAGATGCTGCTCGATGTCCGGATGCTTGTCGGCCACGTCCAGCGGCCGCTCATCTCCGTCTTCGGAGTCCGCGTTCATCGGCGCATCCAGTGAGAGTTCCATTCGCTGGTGCCGGTTGTCTCGCACCGAATTTAACGCCAAATTCGTCGCAATCCGAAACAACCACGTCGTGAACTTCGCGCTCGGCACGTAGTCTGCCCGGGCCCGATACACCCGCAGAAAAACCTCTTGGGCTAGATCCTCGGCCTGTTCACGGTTGCGGACCATCCGGTAGATGAAATTGACCAGAGGACTGCGATATCGCTGGAGTAGGAGAGCGAAGGACTGCTCATCGCCCGCCTTCACGTCCAGCATCAGTTGGACGTCCGACCTGGCCATAGCTGCCACATCATATCGAACACCTGTGGGATCAGAAAGTTGCAAGTGATGGGTGCCTGGCCGGACCCCTGGTAAGGCCGGCCGGTTCTGTGGAAAACGCTGTGGAAGGGCCCCAAACTTCAGGAACGGCAATCGAGGCGGAATCAAACGTGAGCTAAGTGCTGCACTATCAGCAAACTTGCCACACCCGCAAATACCAGCAACGCTGTACGCCAGCTGGGCTCTTTGTTCACTTCCGGCAGCAAATCCGTCGCCGCCACATACACTGTAACCCCCGCCGACAAGGGTAGCGCGTACCGTAACTCGCCTCGCAGCACACTGGTCAGCAATGCGCCCAGCAGCGTCGCAGCTCCTAACCCCGCCGCCGCCAGCATCGCATTTCGCCGGCTTTTACCGCAGGCCAGCACCAGCGATGCCACCGTGAATCCTTCCGGCAGCTTATGCAAGAACACCGCAATGAACACAATAGTTCCGAGCCAGGTGGACACTAGAAATCCTGCCGCGATCGCCACGCCGTCAAAAAATGTGTGAATCAACAGTCCCGCCAGAATCGTGACCCGCGCGTGATTCCCGGACATCTGTTCCCGGTGGGTCTCTTCACCAAAATGGAAATGCGGCGCCAACGTGTGTTCGAACAGATGCACGATGAAGTACCCGATCAGCACCAGCAGGTAGGCGCTATCTCCGCCGATGTGGACTGATTCCGGAATCACGTCCAGAAACGCCACTGCCAGCATGTAACCCGCGCCCAATGCCAGAAAATCATGAAGGAAACTCCGCGGCCATTCCCGCCGTACCACAAAATAAGCGCCGATCAAATTCCCCGCTGCAGCCACCAGGCCCAACCCAGCGGCTAATACGATTCGAATTACTTGGTCGTGAGGCATAGCTATGAGGGAAATGCACAACCTTCGGCCTACAACCTAGCCACTGTGCCGGAACAACATCACATCGCCTTCTTGCACCACGTAGTCTCGGCCTTCCAGCCGAACTTGCGCTTTTTCCCGCGCCGCTGCGATGCTACCCGCGGCCAGCAGGTCGTCCCAGCGCACCACTTCGGCGCGAATAAAACCCTTCTCGATGTCGCTATGAATTTCCCCCGCGGCCTTCGACGCCGACGCACCTTTTCGAATGGTCCACGCGCGCACTTCCGGCTCGCCAGCCGTAAAAAACGGCTGCAATCCCATCAAGTCATAGGTCGCACGAATCAACCGGTTCAGCCCCGGTTCTTTCAATCCGTAGGAAGCCAGCAACTCTGCCGCTTCCTTCTCATCCATCTCCGCAAGTTCCGCTTCCAGCCGGCCGCACACCGCCACCACCGCGGTATGCGGCCGGCCTTGCAGCGCGCTTAGCTTGTGCCGTTCTACCGCGGTCGACAATTCCGCCGCTTCCTCATCGCCAAGGTTCAGCACGTACAGCATCGGCCGCTGCGACAAAAACAAAAATCCGCTAATCGACTTCCGCTCGTCCAGGGTCAGCTCCAGCTCGCGCAACGGCTTCTCCGCCTCGAGATAGCCTTTGCACTTTTCAAGCGTGCTTTTCTCCAGCTCCAGGTTCGGATTCTTCCCCTTCTTCAGATCTTTCTCGATGCGTTCCAGCCGCCGGGTGATCTGGTCGTGATCGGACAGCATCAACTCCAACTCCAGGTTGGTCGCGTCCCGCAGCGGGTCCACGCTACCCTCGGCATGCGGCACCGACGGATCGTCGAACACGCGAATCACGTTCGCGATCGTATCCACCTCGCGCAACTGCGCCAGCGCATCCCGCATGCGGTCCTTCTGCATGCCTCCCAGATCCACGTATTGCACCGTCGCATAGGTAATTTTCTTCGGGTTGTAGAGTTTGGCCAGATCCACCAGCCGGGGCTCCGGCACTTTGGCGACCCCCACGTGCGTCGATTGCCCGCTCTTGGAGTCCACTTGCGCCCGCGTCAGGATCCGGAATAACGTGGTCTTGCCGACCTGCGGTAGTCCAATAATTCCTGTCTGCATAAACTCGAAATGGTAGCACACACCGGACCTGCGCCCGGCCACTCCGCGACGCTCTTTCCTTCCCGCCTCGCCCCCCGGTCACCGTCGGGCTACTTCCTGTGATTCCAAGCTCCACGCAATCTAAGGTATCTTGTCGGTGAGAGGAGAACCCATGGAGGGCTCCAGCGTCCACGCCGTCGAGCTCGTCTTTCTCCTGCTTCTACTTTTCGTGATCGTGTTCGCCTCTCTCGCTCGCAAGCTTCAACTTCCCTACCCCATCGTTCTCGTCGTCGCCGGCCTGATTCTTAGCTTCATTCCCGGAATCCCCAAGATCACCATGAGTCCGGACATCATCTTTCTTGCCGTGCTTCCGCCACTACTCTACGCCGGTGCATGGTTCACCTCGTGGCGCGATTTTTCCTACAACATAGTCAGCATTCTTTTCCTCGCGTTCGGCTTGGTTGGCTTCACCGTGTGGGGCGTAGCGGAAGCCGCTCATGGGTCTTTCATCCACTTTGATCTGCGGCTGGGTGTCGTACTCGGTGCCGTGGTCGCCACCACTGACACAATCGCCGCCACCTCCATCGCCAGACGCGTCGGTCTACCGCAGCGCATCGTCGACATCCTCGAAGGCGAAAGCCTGGTCAATGATGCCACCGGCCTGCTCGCTCTGGAATTCGGCGTTGCCATGGTGGTCCGCGGCCAAACTCCCACGCTTGGAGAAGGTTTCTTTCGCCTGACTTATCTCATCGGCATCGGCATGGCCATCGGCCTGGTTATCGCCGTCATCGTTCAGAAGATCGAGCGGTATCTCGACGACGGCCCCATCGAAATCGTTCTCAGCATCATGATTCCCTACATCGCCTACCTCGCCGCACAAGCTGCAAATGCTTCTGCTGTTCTCGCAGTGGTGTCCTGCGGCCTGTATCTTGGGCGCCGGGAATCGCAGTTGTTCTCTCCCAGCGTGCGCTTACAGGCATTCGGCTTTTGGAGCGCGCTCACGTTCGCCATGAATGGTCTGGTCTTTGTCCTGATCGGACTGCAGCTCCCGTTTGTGCTCGCCGGAATCCGCGAATACCCGTTCCGCACCCTTTTACTCTATGGCGGAGCGTTCAGCCTGCTGGTCATTGGGCTGCGCCTCGCATGGGTGTTCCCCGGCGCCTACGTTGGCTACTGGATCCGCCGGTGCATTTTTCATCAAAAAGTGGAATATCCGACGCTGAAAGGCGTTTTTATCGTCGGATGGGCGGGTATGCGTGGTGTAATCGCGCTCGCCGCCGCTCTGGCTCTGCCCGAAGTACTCGCCGACGGCAGCCCGTTCCCTCAGCGCAACCTGATCATCTTCCTCACCTTCAGCGTTATCCTGGTCACCTTGATCGTTCAAGGTCTGACGCTGCCTCCGCTGATTCGAGTCCTGGGTTTCGGCGGTTTAACACGGCCGGATCCGGAAGAAAGGGAAGCTCGCCGAACGATGGTCGAGCCTGCGCTACAACACATCCGCGACAATCGTGCCGCAGCCGAGGACACCCATCATCTGAACGCCGCCTATCAGGATGCTGTCGCTCGGTACAAGCGCCGCCTTTCTGCTATTACCGGCCAGGCTTACGCCGATCACGGCATCGACACCCAGGATCAGGCCCATTTCGTGGAACTCTCTCGCCGGCTGCTGCACATTGAGCGCGATACCGCCATCCGCCTACGCAACGAAGGCCGCATCAACGACCGGGTTCTCCGCCAACTCGAACGCGAACTGGACCTAAACGAAACCCGCCTCGATGCCACCTCCTAGCCCCTCGGCCACAACCTCGAGGAATCGACTGTAGTCTTGAGCCGGACTCGGCCTTTTACCGAGAGCGGTTGGTGCGGAGGGAAGCGCGGGCCGGCACCTTGCACCGCGCAGCGGAGTAATCCCATCGATTTATCCGCGATTGTCATCCGACCGCAGAGTCTGCTTTGACTTTTCTTCAGGCCGCCGCAACTCTTCGCGTCGCCGCCTTCTTCACAAAAATCTTAAACAGCGTCGCATTCGCCAGAATCGTGACCAGCGACGCCACCAGCGTCGCATTGTAAATCGCGGAGGTAATCAATCCTGCCCGCAACGAAACCTGCGCCAAAATAAACGAAAATTCCCCAATCTGCGTCAGCCCGATCGCCACTCGCGCCGCCGTCGCCGTCGGATATCGGAACAACCTCACCACAGCAAACCACGCCGCGAACTTCCCGACCAATATCAATCCCACCAGCAACACAATGATCCGCCACGCCGATCCCCACGTCCGCGGATCGATCAGCATTCCCACCGATACAAAAAACAGTGCCACGAAAGCGTCCCGCAGCGGCAACGTCAGGTGCTCCAGTTTTTTCACGAACGCCGAGCTGCCGAGCAGCATCCCGCCTAGAAACGCCCCCAGCGCCAGCGACAATCCCACCGCCTCGGTCAGCGCCGCCACCACCAGACATGTTGTCAGCGCCAGCAGTAATGCTATTTCGTCGTTACACGTCTTCTCCACTCGCGCCAGCAGTCCCGGCATCAATTTCCACGCTGTCGCCGCGATTGGAATCAGCAAAAGTAACGCCTTGCACATTTTCCATGCGACGTGCCCATAATCGGCCCCGCGTTCTGTCGCCAGTCCCGGCAATAGCACCGTCAGGAGCACCACTACCAGGTCTTCCACCAGAGTCAGCGCGATCATCACTCGCCCTGACTCCGTCCCCAACTCGCCCCGGTCCATCAGCAGCCGCATCAGAACCATCGTACTGGCCACCGACACGATGCAGCCCACCGCCAGACTCCGCGTCAACGGCCAGCCGATCAGCTTGCCGACCCCTAAACACAATCCCACCGACAGACATACGCCCAGCGGGGATCCCAACAACGCGATCCATTTCACCCGCAAGAGGTCCGGGATGGAAAACTCAATTCCAACGGAGAACATCAGCAGCACCACGCCAATCTCCGCCATCAGTTCGAACCCGTGAACGTCGTGCACCCGCAGGCCCGGCGTAAGCGGACTGAGAATCAGGCCGGCCACCACGTAGCCCAGCAAAATCGGCTGCCGAAGTCGCCAGGCCAGAAATCCGCAAACCAGCGCCGCCGCAAAAACCATCGCAATGTCGCGAAAAATCAGGGTGTGTTCAGCCACAAACGTAAACTCCAAATCGAAAATTTTCGCGCCGAGTATAACATCGGCGATATTTTTGCCGATCCCTCCCCTCTTTGCTCCCCTCTCAACCTGAGCTATCGTTCTCTTCTATGTCCTCGCCTACGCAAGCCTTACCGTTCGACCTCGCCGCAGCCACCGCGCATCTCTCTTTCAAAGACGAAAAGCTAGCCGGCCTCATCGCCGAAACCCTCCAATTTGAAATCGACCTGAGCGAAGCAAGTTCCCCCTACGAAGCCCTCATGGAATCCATCGCCTATCAATCCATCTCCGGCAAAGCCGCCGCCACCATCTTCGCCCGCGTTCGTGCTCTGGGCACCCATGGCCGTCCGCCCACACCCGAGCAAATGCTAAAACTCCCCAAGCCGGCCCTGCGCAAAGCCGGTCTTTCCGGGGCAAAGGTCCTGGCCATGAAAGATCTCGCGAAAAAAACCATCGACGGCGTGGTCCCCACCCTCGAGCAGGCCCGAGCCCTTTCTGACGACGAACTCGTCGAGCGTCTGGTCTCCGTGCGCGGCATTGGCGCTTGGACCGTCGAAATGTTTCTGATCTTCCGCCTTGGCCGCCCCGACGTGCTCCCCATCCACGACCTCGGGGTAAAAAAGGGCTGGTCCGTCGCCTACGGCAAGAAGCGCATGCCCTTGCCCAAAGAGCTCCTAGCCTTCGGGGAACGGTGGCGCCCTTACCGTACGGTCGCCAGTTGGTACATGTGGCGCGCCTTCGAACGCGCCGGCTACGCTGTCACCAACAAAATCCTCCCCGCCCGCCTCCAAAAACGCCGCCACCCCGCCAAACCCACTCAGCGCAAGCCCTTCAAATCCAAAAGATTCGAGACCAACAGCCCTGCCAAGATCACCAACCGCGAGCGATCCAAGCACCCGCAGTGAGCGTCCTACGCGGTCTCCGTTAGAAGCGTCAGCTCAAACGCCACCTAAAGGCTGCGATGTCATCCCGAACTCGCCACATTTTGGCGGGTGCGGGATCTGCCTTTGTCCGAGCGGCACGCAAAATGGTCGCCTCTTGCAGAGTCCAACCGTCGGTTTTGATCGGAGCGGGCCGACACTTTTTCCCACACCGGGCGTCGGAACGTCGACCTGCGCAGCAGAGACCCTGCGCCATCGCCGGCCTTGCGCGCGATGGAATCTCTCGTCGATCCCGCCATTCTTCACGATGACGGGCCTTTCCTCTGTGAACATGGAATAAACCCGCCCACAACCCTGTCTACCTAACCGAAGACGCACTCAGCTAGTGGCAACGCCAGGCCCCCTGAACCGCTCTCAACCCGGCTTGCCCCAGGGATTGTGGATGTAAAACCGGGAGTGCGAAAATTCAAGAAGGAGTACCGCCATGAAGAAACTCTCAGCAGCAATCCTCTTCGCAGCCGCCCCATTGGCGCTCGCAGGAAACAACGCTAAGTATCCGGTCGAAAAGGTGCCGGCTTTCGTGGTCCAACAACTGGACATAACCACGTTCCCGCTGGAACTCCGTCCAAAACATGAAAAAGGAAAGAAAACCCTCGACGATTACGGATTCGTGACTCAGAGTGTCGACGACCGAGTCATTGAAGCCCTGCACGGAGACACCCAACTTACCATCACCGTTCTCGCGCAAAATCCTTCCGGAATCTACGTCTGCGCCAACGGCCCAGCGCAGAATGCCGGCGATGCCCGCTTTCAGCGAGTGCTTCTGCTAAGGCGCAAGAATCCCGACAGCCTCCTCAAGAGCACCGAGGCTTTCAAAGAATTCACCGCTTGCCCAGCAATTGGCGAAGACCCGCAGGCGAGCGCACAGAACTACTAATCCGCGCCACTGTCATTTCGGCCGTTTACGGTGAGCGTTTCGCACGAAGTGAAGCAGCGGAGACGCTGTGCATTTCTCCACATAGGGTAAGCGCCCTCGGGAGACCCACCCAAGCTCCGCAGGCCTACCTCGCAGAATCGCGTCTTACGGAAAGCGTTGATTCCAACAAACACAAACCTATTTAGAATGATCCCTTGCAGAGAACCCCAGGATGGGTAGGGCTTAACCTCGTGCGTTTAATTCCCTAACCATCAAATACATCGCCGCAATACCCAGCAGCAGCACGCAACTCTCCAGCGAAACCGAAACCCGGTGTAACCGACTAAATTCCGCCAGCAGCGGACTGTCCGCCGCAGTCGCCTGAATCGATCCCATCTGCACCCGCAACACCGCCATTCGCGGACTGACTGCGTGCTGCGACACCACCGTAAGTCCGATCATCACGAGGACGCACCAGGGCGCAGACCCAACCAAGCCAGAAAACGAGCGCATCCGCACCACCCGTGCCAGCAACACAGTGATCCCGCAGACCACTCCGATCATGTGCATCCACCACAACCCATACCCAACCAGGGACCCAGCCTGGTCTCGGCTAGCCAAAATCCGGAAGGCCCCAGGCGCCACCACAAAGCTGAGGAACACGTCACTCCCCAGCCACAACCCCAAGCCCAGGAATTCCAGCGCTCTGCAAAAAGTATTCATGGAGAATTTCCGATACAATCATCGCGGGTCAAAAGCTAAAAAAACGTCGGCTCCCTGCCCGCGGCCGTTTCAGCCTATCACACCATTGATTTCGCCTCCGCATAGCCACCATCATCTTCGGTCATGAGCGGCGCCTCCCGAACCCGCTGGCACATTCACACCTCATGGGTCGCCGGCACCCTATTGCTCGCCTACGCCTATGCTTTCGTCGCCGCCATGGTTCGCGCCAGCGAAAACGTTGGCGAGTGCCAGCACCTCGTCGCCTCACTCAGCTCGAAATACCAAGTACCCCTATCGGTCTCCGCTCCCGGCAGCCCCGCCATCTTTTGCGACGCCGCCGTCCATTTCCCACTCCTGACCGTGTACGACAACGTCTTCATCTACGGCGTGGGGACGCCAGCCACCCAGCGCGCAATCGAAGCCTGGTTGCGGGCTTTCCACGCCGCCGCCGGTAGCCGCCCCATCCTCCTACAGTTCTTCGACAAGGAAAACTGGCGCACCTGGTCCGACCCCCATTCCGGACGCGGTGGCGGCAACCGCGGCCCCGAAACCGCCATCCGCACAGTCTGGATCCGCTGAGCAAACACCTGTTTGGGCACACCAGCTGACCCCGCCACACAACCCGCATCCAATTGATGTTAAGAATGTAAGTTCGACGTCTGGTCAGCTCTGTTTAGGCAGAAGGGTGATCGCCGGCGGATTCTGAGGACGGCAATGCCTGAAGACGGGAGCAGCTCAGACGTGCAAAAAGGCCGGCTCTGGCAACGGATCCCGCAGTACGCAGAGCGTCGGAAGCTGAAAGCCCGCCTCCATTGCGAGACCTCAGGGCGCGCCGGTCTACTACGGTTTCCCGATGCTCATCGGCGTCTGCCCGGATGGTTGCTGTTTTGGGAAGATCACTGATTTTGAGGTCGAACTTCGTGAAGATGGCGACGCCCTCGTTGTGGCCCCGATAATAGCGGGGGGTTCGTTCGTGAATTTCTGGTAGGCGATACTTCGAAGAGGTCTCCCGACCGCAAGGGATCGGTGGGGAGTTTGCGCCGTATCGTTTGGAAAGCCCATGACCAACCCAGAGAACGCTCGGCAAAGTTTAGAATCAGTCTTGCCTCAAAAAACGATGGAAAGACTGGAGTAGGAAACTTGCAAGGGACTGACCCTGGCCTTTCGGCATAGACCCGGAACGATAACCATGCCTTTTGCAGATTTAGCACATCGAGACTTAGCCAAAAAATGTTCGCGAGGAACGGTGTCAGAATAGCAGTGGTGGGCGACAAAGGACTTGAACCTTTGACCTCTCCCGTGTGAGGGGAGCGCTCTAACCAACTGAGCTAGTCGCCCAATTCCACTTTTAGTTGTAGCAGGAAGGCCTCGGCTTTTCAATCATGACCACCGCCACCACAACCCAGATTATCTCGCAGCTGCAGCGGTCCATTGCCACCGCAATTTACGGCAAGCAGGAAGCCATCGAGCTCGCGCTGATTACGCTGCTGGCCCGCGGTCACTTACTCATCGAAGACGTCCCCGGCGTGGGCAAAACCACTCTGGCGCACGCGCTAGCGAAATCGTTTCACTGCACTTTCCAGCGCGTGCAGTTTACTTCCGACCTGCTGCCAAGCGACGTGCTCGGCGTCAGCGTGTACAACCCGGAAACTCGGGACTTCGAGTTCCGTCCTGGTCCCATTTTCGCGAACGTGGTGCTCGCCGACGAGATCAACCGCACCACGCCGCGCACCCAGTCCGCGCTGCTCGAAGCCATGAACGAAGCGCAAGTCACCGTGGACGGCAAGACGCTGACGCTGCCTCAACCGTTCATGGTCATCGCGACGCAAAATCCCGCTGAGCATCACGGCACCTACCCTCTGCCGGAGTCTCAGCTCGATCGTTTTTTGATGCGCATCCGCATGGGCTATCCCTCGCACGAAACCGAACGCGAAATTCTGCGCTCCCGCACTACCGATGACCCGGTGCAATTCTTGCAAGCGGTCGCGGACGTCTCCGACGTGCTAGCCATGCAGCATGCCGTAGCGCAAATTCGCGTCGATTCCAGCCTGCATGATTACGCTCTCAACATCGTCGCGCGTACCCGGCACAGCGAGCATCTCTCGCTGGGCGTTAGTCCCCGCGGTACGCTGATGTTACAGCGCGCCGCGCAAGCCAAAGCCTTCCTGGACGGCCGGGATTACTGCCTTCCCGACGATTTCAAGCAGCTGGCTGTCGCGGTTTTTTCTCATCGGGTGGTGGCCAGCGCCCGGCACGCTTCGCTTCAGAAAAAATCGGAAACCACGGAAGCGGTGCTGCGCGAAATTGTCGAATCCGTGTCGGTTCCTCTATAAAGGTTCGCTTGGCCGTCCATTCCACGTTCGCACAGTTATGGTCCAAAGCCGATCGCCCCGCGGTGCGCGCCTTCTTCGTGTCCATCGCCGCGTTGGGGGTGGCCCTGCTGCTCGCGCTGTACTCCGGGGCCGCTGCGGAGCTGGGACACTTCGGATTTTCCGTCGCCGCAGCGCTCGGCGCACTAGCGGTCGCCGCCTGGGTGGGCATCACCCTGGTCCCGGTGCTCGCCAAGCGCACTCCGCTTCGCTGGATCGGCTACCGAATGGAGTACAAGGTCACGCGCGAAGGCTGGATTTACATGGCTGGCATCTTGATCGTCGCACTGCCGGCCTTAAACACCGGCAACAATCTACTCTTCCTGATTCTGGCCAGCTTGATTGCGGTCATTCTAATGTCGGGTGTTCTGTCCTCGATCACCCTCTCTGGCGTTGCCATGCGCCTGGAGTTGCCCGAGCATATTTTTGCCGGGCAGACGGTGCGCGCGCGCATCGAACTTGAAAATGAAAAGCTCACGCTTCCATCCTTTTCTCTGAAGGTCGAAGCGGTACAGCCCAAGGGCGCTACCTCGCCTGCGGTGGTGTTGAGCACGCCGGTTTATTTTCCATACCTGGCCAGGAAGGCGCGAGTAGAGCAAAGCGTCCCGCTCACCTTCGCGCGGCGTGGCGTTTACCGCCAGGACTCTTTCCGCATTGTGACTCGGTTCCCTTTCGGCTTTCTGCAGAAAGCCCATCGTCTGGATCTGAAGGCGCAAGCCCTCGTGTATCCCTCGGTCGAACCGGCGCAGGAGTTCTTTGAGATTTTGCCGGGACTCCAGGGCGCACTGGAAAGTCTCAACAAAGGGCATGGCGACGAGTTGTATGCGCTACGCGATTACGTTCCCAATGACAGCGCGCGGCACGTGCACTGGAAGGCTTCCGCTCGGCTGGGCTCGCTGATGGTGCGAGAATTTGCCCGCGAAGAAGATTACCGGGTGCTGCTGGTCTTCGATCCCCACGTTGCCACCGGCGCCTCAGTAAAGAGCGGCCTCGCGACCGGCGGCACGGCGCATCAGCAAAATTCTGCCGCGCTTTGCGCCTCCGATGCGGAACGCTTTGAGCGGGCGATTACCCTCTGCGCCGGGATCGCGTGGCACTTCCTAGAACGCAACGCCGAGCTGCAATTTCGTAGCGCAAATATAGAAACGCCGTTGGGGCCAGCGTCAGAAACTATTTTCACTATCTTGCGTCACTTGGCTCTGGCGACGCCGCTTCCCGCCGATCCAAATCACGCGCTGCTCAGCGACCTCGCGGCGTCACCAAATTTATTTAAGGTCATCGTCACCAGCCAACCGCGCGGCTCCATTCCCGCCCAGCTTTGGCATTCCTCCTACGTTGTGTTCCTCGAAGATTTAGTCGCCTGATCGAGTTCCACGGCGCCAAATCACAGTAGCGATAACGTTTAGGCGGCGATTCCCCACTACGCATGTCATCACCAACGTAACAAGAGGTCAGTTTTTTTCCTGATCTTCTTTCTCCTGGAGAAGAGCGCACGTTGCGGCCATTTGCGCCCCTACGGCTTTCGCCGAAGGAAAAACGAGCGCCGCCGCATTTCGATCTGTCGGGGGCTCGTGCGAAACTATCACTCCGCCATGCTGGATGCTCGCAAACGCCGACAATTCCGAAAAGATCTTCTCGCGTGGTTTCGGCAGTTTCAGCGTGATCTTCCCTGGCGTCGCGATCGCGATCCGTATCGCATCTGGATCTCCGAAATTATGTTGCAACAGACTCGCGTGGCTGCGGTTGTTCCCTACTACGAGCGCTTTTTGGAGCGCTTTCCCACCATCGCCGCGCTGGCCGCGGCTCCCGAAGAAGAAGTCCTCGCGCACTGGTCAGGCCTCGGCTATTACCGTCGCGCCCGAAATCTGCAGAGCGCCGCCCAGCGCATCGTTGCCGGCCATGGTGGAGAATTTCCCAGCTTTTACGCGGATGTCCTGGCGTTGCCGGGCATCGGGCCGTATACCTCCGCCGCGATCCTGAGCATGGCGTTCAACGCGCCGCACGCGGTACTGGACGGCAACGTCGCCCGAGTGGTGGCGCGGCTGGACGCGGTGTGCGGTGATCTGCGTGAAACCAAAATGTGGAACGCGTTGCAGCAATCCGCCGATGCGCTACTCGATCGGCAATCGCCGAGCGATTGGAATCAGGGCATGATGGAACTGGGCGCGACGGTGTGCACACCAACCTCGCCGCGATGCCTGATCTGTCCGGTGGCAAAATTTTGTCGAGCCCGGCAGCTAGGACTGACCGAAGTCATTCCCGAGAAGCGCAAGAAACGGGCCACCGTTTCCGTTACTTTGGCGGCCGCTATTTTGGTGGATGGCAAGAGTCGCACGTTGCTGCTTCCGCCACCCGGGCAAGCGACGGGTTCCGGCTACGTGGATAAGAGAAAAGAAAGATGGCCCGCTACCCTTGGAAGCTCGCTGGGAGGTTCAGGCGAAGCACGGGAATCGGGGCAAGAAGTTACGGTTACAAAAGCGTCCGCGGATCATGCGGAAATTACCGCGCTGGTTTCCAGGATGTGGCACTTTCCGGCCGTATACGTGAAGCAAAATGCCGAGGCGGAGTTACGTGCGTACCTTAGCGAGTTAGTGCACCGTGGTCAGTTTTTCCCTGCAGATGAGCCCGGCTGGCGCACCGCGGATCGACCCAAGCGTCTGGCCGGAAGGCGCAAGCCACTCGCCCTGGAGCTGCTGGCTGGCGCACGCCATACGGTTACCTATCGGGACATCCGGCTGCTTCCGTTTCGCGTGCGAGTCGCAAAGCTCCCACGAATTGCCGGTGCTCAGATCGTACCGATCGGTGAGCTTGCGACACATTCGTCGCTGGCGATTTCCAATCTCACCCGCAAGTTGGCACGCGCAGCGCTCTCAGATACAGCTGTTCGCGACGACGCGGGTCGGCGACTGAGGGTCATGTAACCCCTCGCGATTGTTATCGTTTCGGTGCTGTGAACGATCGCTTCGGCGGCGCGGTGCTAACATAAATTTGCTATGGCATCTGTCGCCCACCCTGTCGAGCTGCAACGATTGCCTGCGGAAGGCTTCTTTCGCGCTTCGCTTTTTCTGCTGATTTTTACCTCTACGACCACGTTGATCGCCACTGGAAAGCTGGACATGGTCACCTGCGTTCTTGCGCCAGCGATTTTGCTTGGCAAGGGGCTTCGCTGGTGGCGTGAGAAGCCGGCCGAGTTGTCGCATCGCACGGCGACCTGGCTGGTCTTGAGCTACGTGTTTTTTTTTCCGGTGGATCTGCTGGTGTTGTCGCGGGCTTTCGTCTCCAGTTCTACCAACGCGGCGCTGTACGCTGCGCTACTGAGCGCGGTGCACTTTCTGCTGTTCGTGACGCTGGTACGACTGTTTAGCGCCACGTCGGATCGCGACTCGCTTTTCCTGGGAATGCTGTCCTTCGCAGGGGTTCTGGCGGCATCGATTCTCACCGTGGACACTTCTTTCCTGATGCTTTTTTTCATTTTCCTGCTCTTTGGTATTGCTACATTCACCGCACTGGAGATTCGCCGTGCCGCACGCGGAGCAATTTCGCCTCAACCAGATGCACAAACCGGACAGGAACGTCGGCTGGCGCGTTCCCTGAGCTTTGTAGCGCTAGTGCTGGCCCTAGGCTCCATCATTTTTGGCGGCGTGTTGTTCTTTGCGCTGCCGCGTTTCAGCGCCGGGTACATGGGCCGAGCGGGTTTGCAGCCTTCGCTGATGACTGGATTCACCGACGACATCGAACTCGGACAAATCGGCGAAATCAAGAAAGATTCCACAGTGGTGATGCGAGTGAAAACTGGAAATCCGGTCGGTTATGGGATGCTGCGCTGGCGAGGCATCGCGCTGTCGAACTTTGATGGCAAGCGCTGGACCACGCCGCAGCGCCGCCGGATCATCGCCGGACCCGATCCGGACGGCTGGATAGCGGTGGGATTCCCCACAGCGCGTTCCGTGCAACCAGCGCCGGTGGAACTGAAATACGAAATTCTATTACAGCCGATCGCCAGCGACGCAATTTTTGTTCCCGCCAACGCAGTATCGATCCGCGGCAACTTCGCGGGCGAAACGGTAAATGCATTAAGTCAACCGCACGGATACATTATGCGCGACGTCACCGACTCGTTGTTCAATCCATTTCGCAACTTCGCGCAACTCCGCTATTTCGGCTACTCCGAACTTCCCATCCTTAATCCGGGTGCGCTCCGTGCTGCGCCGGCGGTGTATCCAGAAACGATTACCGCTCGCTATTTGCAATTGCCTGGGCTGGATGCACGAGTCCCGGCGCTTGCGAAAACCATCACTCAGCGTTCGCGGACTGCTTACGATCAAGCCACAGCCATCGAGTCTTACCTGCGATCGCACTACAGCTACACGCTGAATCTGAGCGGGAGGCCCGGCAATGATCCCTTGGTTCATTTCCTGTTTGAAACTCGCGCAGGCCACTGTGAATATTTCGCTACGGCAATGACCATCATGCTCCGAACCCTGGGGGTTCCGTCACGGGAGGTCAACGGCTTTCTACCCGGTGAGTACAACGAGCTGGGGGGCGACTACATCGTGAGGGCGAGCGACGCACATAGTTGGGTGGAAGCGTATTTTCCCGGGACCGGCTGGGTTGCCTTCGACCCGACGCCAGCGGATACCCAACAGTTGGGACTTTTGTCGCGCCTGGGCAAATACATCGACTGGATGCAATTGTCATGGAATGAGTGGGTTATCAATTACGATTTCGTTCACCAAGTACAAATGGCGCAGATGGTGAAGAGCGGGAGCCGCAGCTGGACTGAACAGGCGCGGAACTGGTTTGAAAACAAACAGCGCAAGGGAAAAACGCAGCTCCAGGCAGGCATCAAGCGGTTCGGCGGATACAGTCTGGGCATCCCGCTGGCGCTTTTCCTGATTCTGGTCGCGCTTCGGTATCGGATGTTCGAGCGGGCATTGGCTAGACTGCGATTTTATTGGCAACTTCGCGCGCCAGAATCTGCTGGCGCCAATCCTCAACTGGCTTCGCGGCTCTATGCGGAGTTATTGCGTTTGCTGGAGCGGCGCGGCCTGGCGCGACGCGCATCGCAGACACCTCTGGAATTTGCGGCGGCGGTCGGCGAACCGGGGCTTGCGCCGGCAGTTCGCGAATTCACGCAGGTGTACGCGAATGCCCGTTTCGGCGGAGCGCGCTGCGACACTATTCGGCTGCGCCAGTTGCTGGATCAGGTGCGCACGGCCCAGTGCTCGCGCCAGTAGCACCCAAGCGCTCATGCCGGCGTCGTGGTTTCAAGGGTGAGTACCCGTAATCGTGTTAGCCGGTGAGTGGGCGTCGAGCACCGAGTCTCTTGATTCAGCGTAGGCCCCTGCGACAACCAGAAAAAACTGTACGCCTGCAGTCTAAAGACAGCACCATGGTGGCAGCTCACCACCGCATTGCTTGGTGTGCCGCAGAAGCCGGCCGATGTGGGTACTTCGAAGATGAATCTGCGGAACCGAAAAAAGCACAGACCTTCACTCCATCACAAAGGCCCAACGCCAGAAAGAATTTCTCCACTCCTTCCCGTCCTGGGGCGAAGTGTTTTTTGACATCCCCTTATGTAGAAAGCGGTTATCGAAAACCGGAAACTGCCCGCCGCTACACAGGCACCTCGGGCGACTAGCTTGCGATCGACGTGTTACACTAACCAATTGCGGAAGCCTGTAAATCCGCAGCTGTTCAGTGCCTTTCAACCCCATGACCAAAGTTGGATTCGTCAGCCTCGGGTGTCCCAAGAACCTCGTCGATAGCGAGGTGATGATGGGAATTCTGGCGCATGGCGGCTACGAATTGACGCCGCGTGCGGATGAAGCGGAAGTCCTGGTGGTGAACACCTGCAGCTTTATCGAGGCGGCACAGAAGGAATCGGTGGATGCGATTCTGGAGATGGCGGAGCACAAGAAGTTTGGGGCTGCCAAGAAGTTGATTGTGGCCGGATGCCTGGTGGAGAAATTCCGGAATCAGATTCTGGAACAGGTTCCGGAAGTGGATGCGGTGGTCGGCACCGGCGAGGTAGAGCGGATTCTGGAAGCGGTACAAGGGGATTTACGGGTTTTGCCGGCGCAGCCGCCGGCGTTCCTATACCACGATCTGACGCCGCGCATCGTTACGACGCCGCGGCACGCCGCTTACATCAAGATCGCCGAGGGCTGCGATCATCCGTGCACGTTCTGCATTATTCCTCAGTTGCGCGGCGCGTTTCGCAGCCGGCGGTTTGAATCGGTGGTGCGTGAAGCGGAAAACCTGGTGGCCGCAGGCGCGCGCGAAATTACTTTGATCGGCCAGGATACGACTTCGTACGGGGAGGACCTGGGGCTGCGCGACGGACTGGCCCAACTTCTCGCTCGGCTCGCACAGGTGGAAAATACTTTGTGGATACGGTTCTTGTATGCGTACCCCAACCGAGTGACCCAGAAGTTGCTAGATACGCTCGCGGCGTATCCGCGGCTGGCAAAGTACATGGACATGCCCTTGCAGCATGCCAGCCGCAACGTGCTGGCTCGCATGAAGCGGGGATCGAACGGCGACGCGTTGTTGAAACTGGTGGAACGGATTCGTATCACCATTCCGGGCGTGTCGCTACGGACTTCTTTTATCGTGGGCTTTCCGGGAGAGACCGAAGCCGATTTTGCCGAACTGTGCGACTTTGTGCGCGCCGCGAATCTGGATTGGCTCGGGGTGTTCGAGTACTCCGATGTGGATAATGCGGTTAGTTTCGCGCTCGATGAAAAGGTCGACCCCGCGGTTACGTCCGATCGCCGCAACCGGGTGATGGCCGTTCAGAAGAGACTTTCGCGGGAGCGTCTGCGGGGGTTCCAAGGCCGTATACTCACCGCGCTGGTGGAGGGCCCTTCTCACGACAACCCTTTGGTGTACGAAGCTCGGCTGGAAGGAATGGCTCCGGAAATCGACGGCAAGGTCTATTTGACGGACGTGGAACTTGCGGACGGGCGCGTAGCGGAAGCGGGCGACGTCGCCGAGGTGGAGATCATCAACACCGATGCGTACGACCTGATCGCGCGTGTCACCGCCATCTGGCCCCGACCAGCCCACGACGTGCCTGCGTCGAGGCCGGCCCCGGCGGCGCAATCCCTGGCGCACATCGCCACCGGCGCGACTCTTCGGGTTTTGGGATAATATTTCGTTGCAGTACATTTTCTGCGGCACTTCCAATTCAGGATCGATTGCGATGCTGCGACCATGTCCGATTTGCAAAACCATTTCCGATTCGGCGGGCAATCCGGAGTTCCCTTTTTGCAGCGCTCGCTGCCGGGAGCGCGACCTCGGCAACTGGGCCGCGGAGAAATATGTCGTGTCCGAGCCAATTTTCGATGAAGATGTGCAAGAGATACTGGAAGCTTTAGACGACGCTCCCGAACCTGATGACGCCCACCACTGACGTAACTCCAGGTCCACCCGGCAACCAGCCGCGGCTGGCCTACGCGATCGCAACGGTTCTGGGCGTGGGCCGCTTGCCCAAATCGCCCGGGACCTACGGCTCGCTGGTCGGTGTCTTCACCATCGTGCTATCGGCGATTTTCTTTCTACAACCGACGTCGCTCGGCGGCCTTTCACCGACCCACTTGCTTTCCGACGCGACGTTTATGGACCGGCACTTCCTGGTTCCGGGCAGCGACATTCACAATACCGTGCTGGCGCTGCCAATCGTGTGCGCGCTGCTTCTTCTGGTGTTGCTGAGCTCGATCGGAGTCTGGAGCGCGACAAAGACGGCGGCGTACGCGGGGATCAAGGATCCGTCTTTCGTGGTGATCGACGAAGTTGCCGGGCAGCACCTGACATTGCTGCTTCCGCTTATTCCCATCGCGCTCCCTCATCTGGAAACGCATCTCGATCTCTCCATGTATGCGATCTTTTTCGCGCTGAGTCTGGTCAATTGGAAATACCTTTTGCTGGGTTTCATACTTTTTCGGATTTTCGATATCTGGAAGCCGTTTCCACTGCGTCGACTGGAGCAGCTCCCCGGGGGCTGGGGCATCATGGCGGACGACTGGATGGCGGGGGTGTACGCGGCCATCCTGCTGCGTCTTGCGCTACACTTCAATCTGGTATGACTTTAGGACTCGGTTCCACGCTCGAACGTAACGGCGGCCCGCGCATTGACGCCATCACCCCGGCAGCCGCAATTCCTGGCGGCGAAGTGGTAATCCGCGGCAGCGGTTTTGCGTCCGCCAGCGGCGCGCGTCCGGTGGTCCATTTTGGGGAAGCGGAGGCCAGCCTGGTGCTGGCTACCGATCATCGGGTGATCGCACTGGTGCCGGAAAGCGCCAATGGGGCTTCGGTGCGCATCGCCAACGCGCACAGCGAAAGCCGGCCGCATCCGGTCGCAATTGGGCTGCAGGTGGCCGACAACCTTCATCCGGTGGCAAGTCCGGCGGTGGACGCGCAAGGAAACATTTATGTGACCTTCAGCGGGCCGCGCGGGCAGCGTGTGCCGGTGTCGCTCTACAAGATCACGGCAAATTACAGCGTCAAGCCGTTCGTGACTTCGCTGATAAACCCGTCGGGGCTGGCGCTGGACCGGAACGGAAATCTTTTCGTTTCTTGCCGGAATGACGGCACGGTGTATCGGATTACCCCGGACGGGCGGGCCGAGCAGTGGATCGAAGGCATGGGCGTGGCGACCGGACTGGCCTTCGATCACGAAGAGAATTTGTACGTCGGCGACCGCAGCGGGACGCTCTTCAAGATCAGCCCGAGTCGAGAGATTTTCGTTTTTGCAACGCTAGAGCCGTCGCTGGCTGCGTACCATCTGGCGTTTCATCCCAGCGGCGATTTGTACGTAACGGGACCGACCACTTCCAGTTACGACCGGGTGTTTTGCATCACCCGCGGAGGCGACGTTCGCGCGTTTTATCGCGGGCTGGGACGTCCGCAGGGGCTGGCGTTCGATCGCGATTGCAATCTCTACGTGGCCGCTTCGCTGGGTGGACGGCGTGGCATCGTGCGCATCACGCCGGAGGGACAAGCGGAAATCGTCCTGAGCGGCTCTGGACTTGTCGGGCTCGCGTTGCTGCCTTCCGGACGCGCCATTCTTACCACCAACGGGGCCTTGTTCACGCTGGATTGGGATGTCCGCGGCCTGCCTTTGAACGGATAGACGGAAACAATGAAAGCAGAAATCATCGCCGTCGGTTCGGAGATGCTTACCCCGGACCGCGTGGACACCAATTCTCTGTTCCTTACCGAAGGGCTGAATGCCATTGGCATTGAAGTGATCCGCAAGACCGTCGTTGGGGATAATCGGGAAGTCTTAAGCGACGCTTTCCGCGAGGCGATGGGGCGGGTAGGGTTAGTCATCGCTTCGGGCGGGCTGGGGCCCACCGAGGACGATCTCACCCGAGAAACTCTGGCGAACGTGCTGGGTCGTAAACTGTTGCGTGACGACACCATTCTGCGCAGCATTCAAGAGCGCTTCCGTGCGCTGGGACGCGAGATGCCAGCTGTGAATGTGCGCCAGGCCATGGTGCCGGAGGGCGCCGAGGTGCTGCCCAACCCTCGCGGGAGTGCTCCGGGCTTATGGTTCGAAGATGGCGGGCGGATAATCGCATTGCTTCCCGGGCCGCCTCGCGAGCTGAAACCATTATTCCGCGAAGAGGTATTACCGCGACTACAACGGCGCGTTTCTGGCGTGCGTATGCACCGGCGGGAGATTCGCGTTGCGGGCTTGGGGGAGTCCACGGTTGAGGAGCGGATTCTTCCGATTTATCGGCGGTATCCGGAGGTGCATACCACGATCCTCGCCGCGCCCGGCGAGGTGCAGATTCACCTGCGGCTGTGGACTGATGATGCGGCGAACGCCGAGAAGACGCTGCATGAAATGGTGCGGGGGTTTGAAATCGCGCTGACGGATCGGATTTACAGCCAGGACGGTCGCTCGCTGGAGGAAGTCGTCGCCCACGAATTGACACTGAATAACGCCACCATCTCCGCGGCAGAAAGCTGTACCGGCGGCCTTCTGGCGCAACGGCTGACCAGCCTGGCGGGAAGCTCGGCGTATTTTTTGGGCGGGGTGGTGTGCTACAGCAACGAGCGCAAGACCGCGTGGGCCGACGTTCCGCCGGAAATGATTTTGAGTAGAGGGGCGGTCAGCTCGGAAGTGGCGGTGGCGCTAGCGGAAGGTATTCGCCGGCGAGTTGGCAGCACCTTGGGAGTGGGCATCACCGGCGTTGCAGGGCCCGGTGGCGGGTCGGAAGAAAAGCCGGTGGGCACCGTGCATATTGCCATCGCGCATTCTGGCGGGATCAAAGAACGTGCCGCGCGGTTTCCGGGCGATCGCGAATCGATCCGCTGGCAGGCGTCGCAAATTGCGTTGGATATGATCCGCATACATTTTTTGTATAGCGGTTCCAACAGCGGCAGCAGTTTGCCGTCTATCAAGCGAGTCTGAACGTGCGCCTGTTTGTTGCCGTGCACATTTCTCCCGGGGTTCGCGAAGCGTTGGGGAAGTTGGTGGAAGGCCTTGCGCTGAGTTTTGTCCCTTCAAGTAACCAGAAAGTCCGTTGGGTCCCCTCGGAGAATTTTCACGTCACACTGAAGTTCATCGGGCAGGTCCCGCCAACGGCTCTGGATGCGATTCGCACCTCGCTCTGCGAGGTTCGCGCGCTGCCGCCATTTTCGCTGCGGGTACGCGGACTTCATTTCTTTCCCAACCACCGGCGACCGCGAGTTTTCTGGGCCGGCGTGGACGCGCCGCCGGAGCTGGGCGCGCTGGCCGGCGCAATCGATGAAAAACTGGAGCCGCTGCAGATCGCTCGCGAGCGTCACGCTTACACCCCCCATCTAACGCTGGCACGGTTTAATCCTCCAGGGCTGTCCGAAGAGCTGCGCACGGTTGTCGGGGGTTGCTACCATCGGGATTTCGGCATGGTGCCGGTAAGTGAATTTCGTCTGATGGAAAGCAAATTAAAATCTTCCGGCGCGGAGTACACTACGTTGCAAACGTTCGATTTCGCCGCGGAGGCCTGACCATCCCAATGTTCCCGATGCAGACGAGCTACGTGTGGATTCCGGTTTTCGGCTATCTGCTTGGCTCGATCCCGTTTGGTTTGATGCTCGGAAAAACCTTTGGGAAGGCCGACGTCCGCACTGTCGGCAGCGGCAATATTGGCGCCACCAATGTTGCGCGCGTGGCAGGAACCTTCGCCGGCATGCTGACGCTGGCGCTGGACGCCACCAAAGGTGCGGCAGCGGTATGGATTGCGGCGCGTTTCACCAACGATTCTGCGGGCTGGATGGTGGCGGCGGGTTTGGCTGCGTTGGTTGGCCACTGTTTCCCGATGTGGCTGAAGTTTCACGGGGGCAAGGGCGTGGCGACGGCTGCTGGGCTGTTTCTGGCGTTGTGTCCGTGGGCGCTGGCGAGTTCGCTTTCCCTGTTCATCATTGTGGTGGTGGTTTCCCGCTACGTTTCGCTGGGATCCATTGCCGCAGCCGCGTCCATGCCGCTTTTCGTTTACTTATTGTGGGCTCCGCAGCACGCGCCGCCCCCGGTGGTTGATTTCGGCGCGTTTGCGGCGGCCATTCTGGTGATCTATAAACACGACGCCAACATTCAGCGGCTGGTAGAAGGACGCGAGCCCCGCTTTGGCAAAAAGCAGGATGGCGGGTGACGCGGATCGCCATCCTGGGCGCAGGAAGTTGGGGCACCGCGCTGGCTGTGGTTTTTTCGCGAAGCCCGCGTAATCATCAAATTTCTTTGTGGGCGCGGGATTCGGCGCTGGCGGCATCGATTCGGAGCAGCCGAGAAAATCGGACCTATTTGCCGGGGCAAGTGATTGGTGCGGATGTTCAGGTTACCCACGAAATAGGCGAAGCGGTTCAGGATGCCGCGCTGGTTTGCGGCGCGGTGCCCGCGGTGTATGTTCGCGCGGTTTATTCTCGGGCCGCCGAGCATCTATCTGCACGAGCCATCCTAGTCAGCGCTACCAAGGGGCTGGAACCTGCCACCCGCCAGCGAATCAGCGAGGTGATCGCCGCAACCGTTCCGAGATGTTTTTCCGAACGGACGGCGGTCTTGTCGGGTCCTTCGTTCGCGGCGGAGGCGGCTGCCGGACAGCCTACCGCCGTAGTGATCGCCGCCAGTGATCCGGACCTGGCGACGCTGGTTCAGGAGGAGCTGGCCGCTCCAGGGTTCCGGCTCTATACCAATGGGGACGTGCTGGGTGTGGAGTTGGCTGGCGCTACCAAGAATGTGATCGCCATCGCAGCAGGGGTTTGCGAAGGGCTCGGGCTTGGCTCGAATGCATTGGCCGCACTGATTACGCGAGGGCTGGCGGAAATGTCGCGACTGATCGCTGCGCGGGGCGGCCGAGCGGAAACCCTCGGTGGACTGGCGGGCCTGGGCGATCTGGTGCTGACCTGCAATGGAAGCCTCAGCCGTAATCGCAAGGTGGGAATTGAATTGGCGCGAGGCGGTGCGCTGAAGGACATCGTCGGTGGGATGCGAATGGTTGCCGAAGGTGTGGGGACCGCACCTGCACTGTTGGCCCTAGCAGCCGAGGCTGGGGTTGAATTGCCCATCAGTGAGCAGGTGAACGCAATCCTGCATCAGGGAAAGCCGCCCAGCGAAGCGATCCGCGACATACTAGACCGGCCGCTGAAACCGGAGTAGGCGGGCAGGTCGGAGCCAAAGCGAGCGCGGAGCCAAAAGCAAGATGGCGGCACACCCTTGTTGCCTGGGGGTAAAACGACCGGCACAAACGCAACCGCCCGTAGGCGATCAAGGGCGCTAGTACCAAGGTTCCAGTTGCACATCGGCAACGCCTGTACCTCGGGCTTTCCCTTCTTGGTGGCGGGTTCTCCTACACTTAGTTGTTAACATGCAGGACCAAATCTCATCGCTGTGGGATCGAATCCGCGCAACCCGCGTGCGGATTCTATGGCTTGTGCTAGGCGCGTTGCTGTCGGTCAGCGCGGTGCCCATTGGGCTGTATCATCGGCAGGTTTTGCGGCTCAGCGAAGAGAAGCTGGTGGACACCGAGTTGGTGCAGCAAGCGGAACTGACTCGTTCGATTGCGGGAGAGATTCAACTCTTCGAAACCAATATTACTCAACAGCTTTACAGCGAGCGGCAAATCATGGCGCTGATGGGTCTGAGCGACAACGTCGAGGCCCCGGTCGCAGAACCAAAAGTCACCCGCTTGCTGGAAAATTTCGCCGACAGCAACCGAGATACATTCGTGTACTTGACCGCGGTTGGAAGATCCGGCAAGGGAACCAGCGCGTCTCAGGGAAACTTTCGCGCCGAACAGGATCCATTCGTGGCCAAAGCGCTGCAGCGGGCACTGGCGGCTTCCATGCAATCGGTAAAGTTTCGCAGCGACCCGCTCGCGCTGGCGCCGGACAACCGGCCGGCCTTCGTGATCGCCATACCGCTGAAGGATTTGAACGACAACTTCACGGGCATGCTGGCCGCGGTGGTGTCGCTCGATCCCATCCTCCGCCGGCTTAAGGATGCCAGCGTGCGGGGCCGCACGGTATTCGTTGTCGATCACTCCGGCCACATTGTGGCGCATCCAGACACCAAGAACTTTGTGCCCGGCACGGACATGACCGCGGACGCCTCCAAAGTGGTGGCCCACGTTCGCGCACTGCCTCAGGAACTTCGCAACACCGAGACCATTCGGTTTACCCGAAATGAAAGGACTCATCCCGTAGAGATGATCGGGACATACAGCACATTCCCGGAAGTGAATTGGGCGGTGATCGCCGAGCGCAGCCTGAATCAAGCGCGCGCCGACGCTGGCGTGAATGAATTAAATCGCCAGGCGCTGGGGTTCGTCAGTGCGGTGATCCTTGCGGCCATTGTGCTGGGGTATTTTTTTGCCGTGGGTATCAGCCGCCCGATTCGCGGCCTGGCGGCTTCGACCCGGGCCATCAGCCGCGGCGAATTCCATCAGCGATCGCCGGTGGGCGGAGCTATGGAAATCGCGGAGTTGGCAGAGAACTTCAACAAGATGGCGGGTGACATCGAAGAGTACATCGAGCGCCTGAAGGAAGCCGCCGAGGAAAATCGGGAACTGTTCCTCGGATCTATTCGGATGCTGGCCGCGGCCATCGACGAAAAGGATCCGTACACCCGGGGTCACTCCGGCCGGGTGGCCAAGTATTCCACACTGATTGCGCACGAATTGGGATTGACCCCGGAGGCGCTGGACACGCTGCGAATCTCCGCGCTGCTGCACGACGTAGGCAAGATTGGCGTGGAAGATCGGGTGCTCAAGAAGCCGGGCTCGCTAACGCCGGAAGAGTTCGAGCTGATGAAGCAGCACACCATCAAAGGTGCGAATATTATGCGGCCGGTTTCGCAGCTGAAGGACATGCTGCCAGGAATCGAGCTGCATCACGAGCACATGGATGGCCGCGGGTATCCGTACGGTTTGCCAGGTCCGCAGATACCGCTGATGGCGCGGATTATTTCGGTTGCAGATACCTTGGACGCGATGACCACCAATCGGCCGTATCAGTCGGCCATGGATCTGGATTTCGCACTGGGCCGGATCAAAGCGCTGGCCGGCACCAAGTTCGACGGGGTAATTGTGAATGCTTTGGAAGCTGCGGTAACGGCCGGAAGGTTGCGGCTCAGCGCTGTAGAAGTGCAAGTCTAAACCGCAGCGCTTACCAGGATTACCCGCAACCGCTGGAAATAAGCGCGAGCTTCCAGGCTTCAGCCAGCTTCGCTGCCGCGTTCTGTTACAATTTTCCATTGCGCCGAACGGTGCTGGCGCGACCGTATGATCTCCCTCTTTGGAAAAACCGAACCGGAATCGACACTTCTCGAGCGGCTTAAATCGTCGGTAAGCAAGACTAAAGCGGCGCTTTCCGAGACCGTCGATACGATTTTCCAGGGGCAGCGCAAGATTGATCCATCGCTGCTGAAGGATCTAGAACATGCGCTGCTTTCCGCCGACCTGGGGGTGCGTACCACCAAGGAAATTCTGAATGCAGTGCGAGAGAAGTTGGACCGCAACGCGCTTCGCGATGCTGCGCAACTGAAGCACGAAATTAAGTCGCACATCGCGCGGATCCTGAACCTGGCTGCCAGCCCGAATGCGTTCGCCCCCGAGGCGGGTTCTACGAATGGCAGTGGACCGCGGGTGATTTTTATTGTGGGCGTGAATGGTGCCGGGAAGACCACCAGTATTGGGAAACTGGCGAATCGGCTGCGGAAGGATGGTTTGTCCGTGATTCTATGCGCAGCGGACACGTTCCGCGCGGCGGCCGTCGAACAATTGGAAATTTGGGCGCATCGCAACGGAATAGAGGTGATCAAACAAAAGTCTGGCGCCGATCCGGCGGCGGTGGTTTATGACGCGGTGGCTGCCGCAAAAGCTCGCGGTGTCGACGCGGTGATTGTCGACACTGCGGGGCGGCTGCATACCAAGGCTAATCTGATGGCGGAGCTGGATAAAATGAAGCGGACCGCGGCCAAAGTAATACCCGGGGCGCCACACGATGTGCTGTTGGTGTTGGACGCGACGACGGGGCAGAACGGCTTGGCACAGGCGCGTGAATTTACTTCGACCGTTCAAGTAACCGGCATTATTCTCACCAAGCTTGACGGCACCGCTAAAGGCGGTATCGTGGTGGCCATTTCCCGCGAACTTGGCTTGCCGATTCGCTTCGTCGGTACCGGCGAGCAGATCAACGATCTGGTTCCATTCGACGCCTACACGTACGTCAATTCGCTGTTGGACTGATCCGTGGACGCACACGACATTCGATTTATGGAGCACGCCCTGGCGCTGGCTCGCAAGTCGGTGGGCTTGACCAGCCCGAACCCGATGGTTGGCTGCGTGATTGTTCGCGATGGGCACATCGTCGGCGAGGGCTTCCATCAATACGAATGGCGCGACCACGCGGAGGTTGTGGCGCTGAAATCCGCGGGGGGAAAAGCGCGTGGCGCAACCCTTTATGTCACGCTGGAACCATGCAATCACACCGGGCGCACCGGGCCATGCACGGAGGCGATTCTGGCGGCCGGGATTCGGCGCGTTGTGGCGGCGATAGAAGATCCTAACCCGGTCACTTCCGGCCGGGGTTTCGCGCGGCTTGAGGATTCAGGCGTGGAAGTAGTTTCGGAAATTTGCGACGACGAAGCCCGGCGGCTGAACGAACCGTTTGCGGCTTGGATTCGCAGCAAAAGACCCTTCGTGACCCTAAAATCTGCGATGACTCTGGACGGGCAGCTGGCGCTTCCACCGACGAAGGGTGCGAATTCTTCCAAGCGATCTAAGACCTTGCCAAGGATTGCCAAGCACGCCTGGATTTCGTCGGAGGAATCGCGGGCCGAAGTTCACCGCATGCGCCATGCTTCCGACGCGTTGCTAACCGGCATCGGGACGGTGCTGGCCGACAATCCGCTGCTGACTGACCGTAGCGGACTGCCGAGGCGCCGTCGTTTGTTGAGGGTCATCGTTGATTCAGATTTGCACCTGCCGCCCACTGCAAGGGTCGTGAAAACCGCCGACGACGATCTGCTGGTTTTCACGGCTGCTTCACTGAGTTCCGCCAGGGCTCGCAAACTGCAGGCGGCGGGTCTTGAGGTGATCCGGGCAAAGACCACGGGCAGGCGTCTTAATCTCGCCGCGGTGCTATCCGAGCTGGGCCGCCGCGAAATTCTCAGCCTCTTGCTGGAAGCTGGGCCGGGAGTGAACGGCAGCGCGCTGCATGGCGGGCTGGTTAATAAGCTGGTGCTGTTCTATGCTCCGAAAATTGCCGGCAGGTCCATAGTGCCGTTCGCCAGTGCAGCGGCGATGCATCCCATACCGCCGCAGACCCCGCACGTACAGCAATTTGGCCCCGATCTTTGCGTGGAACTTTACCTGCGCGACGCTTACCACCGGTAAGTCGTAGCGCTTGCTCACGAAAACCTCGCTCATGCGGAAACCCTTTCGGCTTTCGTGTTCGCTTCCATCTGGACCCGCGGAAGTAAGCTCAATGTTCAGTCTGGGCTTTGCATTTCTCAGCGCCGGATAGAGACAGCCCGCCCGGCTTTGCGTGGCATTGGGCCACCATCGGCCGATTTCCCAGGACGTTGAATCGCTTCAGCCGGCTGCACCGGTAGGTGATTGCCTGCTGGATTGAACGCCGCCGCGCATCCGCAAACCCACTTCTGCCGATGCGCACACTTTCGCTCGAATGATTGCCGTTGGGATACACAACGCTTTGCGGGGTGATTCCGATCATCTCTCCAATTTCGTCCTGCGCGTTTCGCAACGGGTCGCGAACCTCTGCCGCCCAATCGTTTGTGACGATGGCATGATCGCAAGTGTGATTGCCTGGTGAGATCAGCGGATGGGGCGGCCAAATCGTTGAATTCCGCAGGAGTAAACGGGCGATCCTGACCGCCGCAGGGACGTAGCGCTGACGGGCGGGCTTCACGAAGGAGTTCCGCTTATAGCCATGCCGTCCATCAGGATGGTAACGTATGCTTTAAAGTCGTTTCGATTTTTGTGCTATCGAGTTGCACTTGTTTACCGGCATCATCGAACACTCCGGAACAATTGAGGCGCTGACCATTCATCCGGTTGGCGGCCGCGTCTGCATTCTTGCGCCGGAGCTGGCGGCGTCCCTGACAATTTCCAACAGTATTGCGGTGAACGGCTGCTGCCTGACGGTGGTTTCTGTGGATGGGAATCGCTTTTGCGCGGATCTTTCTGGCCAGACGATACGCAGTACATCGTTTGGGGCGGCTGCCGGAACGCTGAAGGCGGGCGACTCGGTCAATCTGGAACAGCCGTTGCCCGCCGGCAAGGAATTCGGCGGGCATTTCGTGCTGGGGCACGTTGACAGCGTGGGGCGCGTGGCTCACCTGCGGCCGGAAGGCGAAAATTGGTGGTACGGCATCGAGGTTCCGACGGATTTCGCACGCTATGTGGTGCCTAAGGGCAGCATCACCGTCGACGGCATCAGCCTGACGGTGGCGCGTTGGAAAGTGCCACTGGTAGAGGTCGCAGTGATTCCCTTCACGTACGCGCACACCAACTTGCGGAATAAGCGGGTGGGCGATGCTGTGAATCTTGAAGGCGACGTGCTGGGAAAATATGTGGAACGGTATTTGGAAGCGCGGGAAACCCCTGCGGAAGCTACAAGTTCACTGAGTCTGGCACACCTGATCGAAGAAGGTTTCTGATCGAACCTTGGCTGCGCTCATCGCGAACCCGCAGGCAATGTGCGTGATCGAGCCGTTCTTTTACGGCCGCCGACCGCTCTTGGCCCCCGCGCCGCGCCAGTACAGAATTAGCCCCAACAAAATTCCGCCGACAGAGCCTGCCAGCAATTTCACCTCGAAAAGAAATCTGTTCGAGGAATCGCCTGGAGGCACGGCGGAGACCAGCATGCAAGCCACCACCACCACGAAGCCCAGGCCAGCGATTAGCCAGACTCCGAGCTTGCCGCCAGGAATCAACACCGCGCGCTTGTTTTGAGTGCGGTCCGCGCGTTTGGCCAGTTTGATGATTGCGGCGAACATATACAGGAACGGAATGAAATAAATGATGATGGTGATGTCGATGAGCACCTGGTAGGCGCCGCGGGTGGTCTCGTTGATTTGACTGACCAGCAGCACCAACGCGGATGCCACGGCTTGTACCAAAATCGATATGTACGGCGTGCGCCACTTGGGATGAATCTTGCCGAAAGCCTGCGGCAAATAGCGGTCGATGCCGACGATGAACGGAACGCGGGCTATGCCTGCAACGGTGCTGCCGACTCCGCCGGCATTGCCGAAGGAGACCAGCACGGCGGCGATAATTCCAATAAAGGCCACCCCGAGGACGGTCGAGCCGACGGTCACGGCGTGAAAAACGCCGCTAGTGGGAGAAACATCGGCAGGGGTGACCAGCGACATGACCGCAATTGTTCCTACCATGTACATCGCGGCGATCAGGATGCCGGAACCGAGGACGGCGCGGGGCAGAGTTCGCTGCGCATCGCGGATTTCCTCGCTCATGGCGGAGACCAATTCGAGCCCGGTGAACGCGAAGGCGATTTGCGACCAGAAATTTACAGTGTCCCAGCTCCAATGCGGCTGAATGTTGGCCCAGGTCAAGGGAGTCGCGGCGCCGTGGCGCTTCCACACCAAAAGGGCCACGACGGCCAAAATCGTCAGCGGGACATAGGTGGCGACTCCGCCGATATTCTGCAGCCACTTGCCGATATTCAGGCCGATAATGTTCAGGCCGACCGCTACCACCAGCAAGGCGATCGAAACCCAAAGCAGGAAGGTGCGATCTTGCGAGAGCGCTCCGCCGCGCGGGCCGATGACATAGGCGCTCATGGCGGCGCTGGCCAGAAGCAAACCCGGAAAATAAAAAATGGTGTAAATCCAATAGGTCCAACCGGCGACGAAACCGTGGAAATCGCCGAAAGCTTCCTTGGCCCAGACATATAGGCCACCCTCGACGGGAAATCGCGACGAGAGTTCGTTGATGACCAGTGCCGAGGGGACAAAAAATAGCAGAGCTGCAAGCGCCCACAAGCTGACCGACGACGGTCCGTTGTGGGCGGCGGCGGCCACCCACCTGGGGCCCAACACGGTCACGATATTGAACAGCAGCACGTCCCAAAAACCCATTTCGCGCCGCAGCTGTTTTTTAGGATCGTTCAGAATCTGAGAAGGATCGGACCAACTCACAGAATTACGTCCAGCGCCGGAATGAGCTCATCCTGCATGCGGAAATTGTGAAAGAAGGGATCCTTGGATTCCTCGAAATCTTCCCAGGTGGCAAAGATAGTGGCTTGGCCGTCCTGCAGAAATATCACCTGGTCCGCCAATTTTTTGGCTAAGTGGGTATCGTGAGTAACCACGATGGAGGTTTTGTGGAAGGCCTGCTTCAAACGCAAAATCAGGTCGCCCATGTGGGCGGCCATGATCGGGTCGACCATGGTAGTGGGCTCGTCGTACAGAATAGCTTCGGGGTTTTGCGCCAAGGCTCGGGCGATGGCCACGGCGCGGCGATTGCCGGTAGACAGCTCGCCGGGCAGTTTGTCCAGGACGGAATCGACCTCCAGCATATCGGCGAGTTTCTTCACGTAAGCGTTGATGTCGTCGTCAGATAGCCCGGCTTGACCTTCGAGCGGGAAGGCAATATTTTCCGCAACGGTCATGGAATCGAAAAGGGCGCCGGACTGAAAGACCATGGTCACTTTCCGGCGGACAACTTCGAATTGCTTTTCGGTGAAGTCGGTAACGTCCTCTCCATCGATAAAGACGCGCCCGGAATCGGGTTTCAGAAATCCTAGAATGGTTTTCAGCGAAACCGATTTGCCGACGCCGCTGCGCCCCATAATGACGCAGGTTTCGCCTCGCTTCACAGCAAAACTCACGTGTTGCAACACCACGGTGTCGCCAAAGGATTTGCTTACATCTCGAAACTCAAAGAAGTTCTCGGCGGGTCGCGCGAAGCTTTGTTCCGGTTCCGCGCTGGACGGCGGTAAATCCCCTGCTTTTAATCCTTCATCGCTCATTTGCGCTCGGTTCTCAGGGCTGCGAGTGCCCGCTGATAGTCGGGCTGGGTGTTCATGTTCCAGAACAACCTTCCAGCGCTATCAAATCGTTTCCAGTCAGCCTCGTCAAGGACTTCCACGTCCAGTTGTTTCATGGCTTCGGTTACTTTTCGCACTCCGGAATCGAACGCGGCTTGCAACTTGGGGGCGGCATCGGTGCGCCAGCACGCGCAGAGAGGCTCCAGGCCGTGATGGGATCTTGGCGCGATGACTTCGCAACTGCTGCCCGCCGCCTTCTTGAAAAGAAATTGCAGGAATTCGGTGGTAAGAAACGGCATGTCGCAGCCTACGATCAGATTCCATCGGGTGCGGTTCTGGTGGGTTTCCGACGTGGTAGCCCTGGCGGTTTCGAACACGGCGGTCAGAATGCCGCCAAGCGGTCCTTCGCCCGGCCAACGGTCCTCGATGCATCGCACGCCAAAAGCGCCATACTTTGCAGCCGGCCCGACGATGGCCAGGTCGCTGGTCCATCCTTCGAACAAAATGCACAGGCGCGTGAGCATGGGCGTTTCACCAATCGGGGCCAGGGCCTTGTCCTGGCCGAAGCGGGTACTGCCGCCCCCGGCGAGCACAAAGGCGACCACGGCGGGGCGGGCTTGCTCCTCGTTCCGAGGCCTGCACTCACTACTCATACCGCACTTGTTCCACGACGTCCGCTCCTAATAAGCTATCGGCAGCCGCTATATTCTAAAGCAAGCCTCGCTCACCCGTTTAAAACCAACATCCGCTAGCCCCGCTTAACATATTGAAAATACTATACTTACAAGAATCAGGAATCCGCGCAATCCCTTAGCCGAGCATCACCGACCTTGACACTCCCGTTTAGCTTTGTTACGTTAGCAGTCGGCTTCGAGGAGTGCTAATGCTTTTACCTCGCAGCCAAAGTTACTCGCACCAACAAAACTCATGGAGGTTCTCTCAAGATGGCAGTGAATCTTACACCCCTACACGACCGCGTAGTCGTGAGGCGCATTGAAGAAAAAGAAAGCATCAAGGGCGGCATCATCATTCCGGACTCCGCCAAAGAAAAACAGCAGGAAGGCGAAGTGATCGCCGTAGGTTCTGGGAAGCGCGAAAAGGGCGAAAAGGTTCCCCTGGACGTAAAGCCCGGTGACCGTGTGTTGTTTGGCAAGTATAGCGGAACGGAAATCAAGATCGACGACGAGGAACTGTTGATCCTGAAAGAAGACGAGATCTTGGCGAAGTTCAGCGGCGCAGCCAAGGCCGCGGGCAAGAGGTAGTGGTGGCCGGTCTTTGGACCGGCAATCGGTTGCAAAGCAGGAA